>Ga0335071_10000073_pt1 | contig 114025 bp, 100 predicted proteins | sample Lox_Sample_15_FD_206724 | JGI IMG/M metagenome (GOLD analysis project Ga0335071, IMG submission 206724) | Soil microbial communities from Loxahatchee National Wildlife Refuge, Florida, United States - Lox_Sample_1.5 | ecosystem: Environmental > Terrestrial > Soil > Wetlands | place: USA... | reverse complement strand
TCCCCGCATTCCAGGTGAAGGTCGTCGATGTACTCAACGTGCTGCCCGCCGCTGGACTCGTCATCGTGGCTGCAGTGACCGTGCCTTCGGTATAGGTGTAGTCGTTGTAGGCCATGGGTGAGCCGCTGAATTGCGTCCACAGCCGCACGTAGAGCGTGGCTCCGCCGGTGGGCAGACTCACTGTCGTGCTGGTGCCGGACTGAATCTCATAGCCCAACACGTTGTCGGTGCCTGGCGATGTGCCCACCCACAGGTAGTAGGCCGTTACTCCGCCGGTCCCCGCACTCCAGGTGAAGGTCGTCGATGTACTCAACGTGCTGCCTGCCGCTGGACTCGTCATCGTGGCTGCCAAAGAAGTTCCAGCCAACGCGGTGATCAAACCGCTCCCATTGGGGCTACCCCAGCCCGTGGCCAGATCGTAACCGGTCGTGGCTGAGGAGCCGTTGCTCCCGGTTGTGATGTCATGGAAGTCGATGGCGTAGCTTGAGCCGGCGCCGATCGAATAGAGGCTCGGGTTGATGAAACCCAACAGCCCGTTGCCATTGGCAACTGACTGCTGATTGATGAGAGCCAAGTAGCCGGCCCACATGGGCGCCGCAAAGCTTGTACCTCCGTATTCGTTTGCCGTGCAGGTGGTTTGATCGGCGCAGACGTAAAAGGTGTAGTTGGCATTGGCTGAAACGTCAGGGCCGTTTCGATAGCTTTGCGAGCAGCTCGCGCAGCCTGCGGCCGCTGCGGTCTGCCAGGATGGGATGGCAAACTTATGCGGTGAAACTCCGCCGCCGCTGTTGGCCCATGCGGTTTCTGAAGTCCAAGTTCCGCCTGCGGCGCTGGTTTGCAGATCGGTACCGCCGACCGAAGTCACGTAGACATCATCCGCAGGGTAGATTTCCGAACCTTTCCCTGTCGCTGTCCACTGCGCTTTGTCGCCAGCGGCCTGGAAGAGATTCTGGCCCTGTGCGGCGAACTCTTTAAAGTATGGATCGTCGGTTGCCTGGTCGGCCGGGTACCAGGTCCACGAAGAGCTTAATTGAGCATTGAGCGGCTTGGCGGTCGCCATGGCGTTGAAGATAGCGGCATCGGTCGAGCCAACATACATCACCAAGCTCGATAAGCCGGGCGCCATGCCCAGTACCTGAGTGATGTCGAGGGTCTGCTCGGTGTCGTCGCAGTTGCCGCCGGCGGTCGTGTCAACGCAAGTGGTGCTGGTTCCATCAGTAGACAAGAGCGTGACGGGAACGCTGTTGGATTGGTTGACGTTTGTGAAATATGTGGTAAGGTCGGCCAGATCTGTACCGTAAAACTCGAGCAGACCGACAGACTGGCCGCTGCCTGTCAGCGATCCACCGTAATAAGCTTCTCTCATGTCACTACCAAGGAACGAGGCCGAGGGACCGGAGCCGGTGGTTGCGCCGGATTGGGCGCCAGAGCTCGCGGAATTCTTGCTTAGATCGGCAGGATGTGGGCGGGAAAAGTTGTCCAGACCAGAGATATGCCAAAGCGAAAACGTCAGGTTAGTGGTCGGCTCGCGATCTGGAGCGTAGAAGCTCCGCTTCTCAGTCGGGTGCTGGTAGACGCCGAGGTTCAGATGAAACGCGGCCTCAACATTCGCCACCGGACCCGACACTTGCACGTTGAGACGATTTGGCGAAGTGCTCACGACGGTCAGGCCGTTTTCTTGTGCGAAGTTGATCACGGCGTCATATTCTGACTGGGTTGGTCCGAACTGCTCCGTGAACTGGTCGACGGTGAGGAAATGACGGTAACTCGGGCTGTTGGGATCGTATAGATCTTCCAAGACCTGATCCAACTGGTCCTGGTTGCGAAGTGGCAACGTGATTACCAGGCTCATGCTCTGGGTTGTGGAAAGCTGACCCATCTGTCGCGCGGTCCCGTCCTCTGTCACCTTGCGCATGTGGCGGGTCAACACGTTCTGAGCACGGCAAACGGCGAGAGAGATTGACATGACCGCCGCGAGCGGGAAGACGAATTTCGCTGCAATTCGCATCTAGCCTTTCCCCTTCAACGCCACATTTCCCCTATTGGCATAGAGCAATCCGGTCCAGCACGGCGCGAGCTTGCCGCAGACAGGATTTTGGCGTTCCACTGCAATAGAAAAATGGCTGAGATTGCGTGCCCCGGTATGAACACAGGCATCCGTGTCCACGAATTTTCCAGCATATGATCGTCTATGTCTACTAAATTCTTCGCGTTAGAGTGCGGTCTGTTCGGTACCTTTGTACTATCGTAAACCTGATTTCCAGTGCGCTTGTGACCCCGCGGCCACGCAATCGTCATGATCTGATTTTCAATCGAGGGCTAGCTGGGCCGGATCGCATTCATTTCAATAAGCCGTTCGGCGACAGTAGTACTAGAAGTACTATAGGAAGCACTGTGGCGGAAGGTTGATAGAGGAAGGGAATTGAATCAGCAATTCAGCTTCATTACACATTAACGCATCCATCGTCGAGTAGATTAAGCCCTTTTCGGCGAGTATACGCCTCCGTACTTCATACAGCTGGTTTGATCGTTGGCTTCATCCAAAAGGCTCAGCTTGTAATACTCAAGTTCTTCAACAGGAGTTTTGGGTCAGTGGTCTTTGAAAGCACTTCTTCCATCATCGCTCGGGGCTCCTACTTGACGGTTGATCCGCAGCCTTCTAGAGCTGCACGAAGCGCGAGCATAGCTCCAAGAGGGCCGGATGATCTGAAATCCTCTCTCCCGTCTGCTGCGTCACGAGCGGCCCAATCCCAAGTGAAGAGAGCTGGGCGAAAAGCGTCGCCGGCTCATCCTTTGACCGTTCCAGCAGATCAAATAAAAGAGATTCCAGATAATCTACGTCTGCCGCCTGAACGACTGCTCGCCAGCCACAATCGATCAAAAAACGTAAGCCGCCGCTCACGTCCTTAAGCACAATGATGATTATGGGCGCGGCTTGGCCCGCATCGTTGGTCCCGTAGGCCAAAGTGCAGAACTGAAGAAGGCGGCTTCCGCTCGCTTCCGATATATCCGGATTCGGATTCTTTTCTTCCTTCAAGGTCACTGACCATCGTTTCGATGATATGGTGCACTAGGGAGCGGGATTTGAGTCTCCGAACGCAGCGATTGAAGCGCTCGAAGGCCGAGACAGAACTCCACTCAGGCGGAATCGCTTCAATCTGTTGCATCAGTTTATCAACATCCAGTGCGTCCAGGGCAATATCAAAATCGTCAGGCGGCTCATGGGGGCTATTGCCGTACACACGCCGATCAAGATACCGGGAAGCGCTAAAGTTCCTTCTTGATTCTCCGTTTGGGCCCCCGAACATATGTCCGTGGTCGATAAAATGGGCATCTAATCGGCCATCTGAGGCTTCCACAAAGATCGCCTGCCGATTGTCCGCGTGTTCCGCACAGACATCAATCAACCATGCCAGCCAGAAATCGCGTCGATTACGAATGCGCTTGACCATGAAACCTGGCAGGATCTCAAAGAGTCGCGCGCTATTTCCGCCCAGGAACCGCAAGCCAAAGCACAAGCCCGAGGCCGGGCGGATATGCCCTAGTGGAGTTTGGATCCAACACTCGCGATTCTGTTCGAGGAAAGACTCGGGGACCCATAGTGGTTTCCATTGCGGAACAGCCAATCCGCAGGCACGGTAAAGCTCGTTTCCCGCGCTCTCATTGAAGAGCAGATTCGGCCCTTGAAGATTGTTGGCGAACTTGACCACATACAGAAACCCATCACTGGCCCGAGCTAGAATCGGTTGTGTTCCGCCGCGAAGAGTGCATAAATATTGCGAGACAAGAGCAAGGCCCTTCCCTATGGAGACCACGGCAACCTCAAGAATTGCGGAATGACAGCAGGTAATTCAGAGTCCGCTTCTCTAGGGATATGCCAGCCAATAAATTAAGACAGAATGAGACAAGGCCCGGAGGTCCTGTCGGCCAAACTTCCTCGTGAACAACGAAGCGAGGCTGGCATCTCCCGTTCCTTCTCGGGAGGTTACCGTCTGCTTTTTCAAAAGGAAAACAAAATCACTTTAGGTCGTTGTGTTTTTCTTGTCAAGCAATTGTTGCGTTACTTTTGGACCATAACACGGGGGCTTGCCTGTGAATATGTGTCGATGATCACTGTTCACCGAGAAGAGGCGGTCCGGTGTTGCGCACGACTTCTCATTTCAGTCCATGCATTTCTCCACCCGTAAAGCAGGTGCTCGACTGACAAACTCTGTGCAGTGCGGGAAATGCGTACCAGCTGCCTTCACCCTGCGCACGACGTGTTCTGCGGAAAATTTCTCGCGGTGAAGCTGACGACGCCGAGAATCATGCCTTTCATCAGGGCAAACTGTGGACTGAGCGAGGCCATGCACGACCTCCAGAGCATAGCGCGAGTCTCCGCCCAGTTGCACGCAAAGGGAAACCGGCATCGCAATGTTATGTTCATCAGATAGCTTTCGAGAATGTGCGAGCACTCCTGGAAGAACGGTGCATAGTAACGGTCATGCGTTGTTTCATAGCCGGCCGTGAGCGATTCTCATGGAGCCTCTGTAGCTTTCCCGATACCGCTACCAAAGATTGAAATGATGGCCCGCTTTTGAGCGGGCTTTTTTGTTTAGTCGGAAATCGCTGTAGCGGACGGTGACGGCACTTCGCGGCCACGTTGGTTTACAAAATGGCAAATAAGTCGTCGAGATCTTCTTTCTGAATGACTCGACGCGCCCTGCGCGGGAAGTCTGCACGCTTGGTTAGGTGAAACGCAGGGACCATCGACTGACCCCGACGACTCAGAAGGCGGCCACAATTTTCGTCCCTATCGCGATTCGAATTGGAGTTTTTTAAGATTTCTTCGAACTCATGGCCTACTAGCGCCGACCGATATGTCCATTAGCTACGAGTTCTTGTGGCTGTGGAGAACGAAAGATGCGGCCTGCAATGATTCCGTTAATCGCGATGTTTATACTTTGCTCGGTTAGTTCCATTGTTGGGTGCGGAGGTAATGCATCGATACTCAGCCAATCAATATCCGCATCGATAAGCAGCCAATCAACGTTAAAACCGCAGAATGGCCCAGAGAGATCGGCGTGCAGTTCGGCTTCCGCTCCGCCTCCGCCAGCAGCGAACTATGGCCTTTCAGTGCTTGCTTTCTGTGATGATTTTGACTCCACGAGCACAATTGATATCAAAGGGACTGGCATCGCTGGATTTCAGTGGTATACAAATCTTCCTTTCGGATGGGGAAAGACAAAACCTCCTGCATTTACCATATCTCAATCCGTACTTACGGTGACTTCCAGCGTAAAGGGATCCAATTGGGCACTTACCACAAGAGATCCCATAACCGGAAATGGAAATTCGTGGAGATTCGGGTATTTCGAGGCTAGGATCTCGTTTAACCCCGGACTCGTATCGCAGTCAGCGGCATGGCCTGCGTTTTGGGGAATGTCATCCAACAAACTGCAACACAACGACATTAGGGAATACAGTGAACTCGATTTTTTCGAGGCGCTAGTAGTTTCAGAAGAGCATGTTGACGGCTTTCTCGGAACAATACATGATTGGCAGGACGGAATGAACATAGATTACTTTAACCAGAACGATTGGCAAGAAACCCATACTGACTGGAGTCAATGGCACACCGTTGGAGTTTTGTGGGTACCTGGATCAGTGACATGGTATTTAGATGGGAACCCATTGATGAGTCAACTCTATTGGAGTAACAGTGGTCCTTCGCCGTCGGCGATCGGCGCCAACGTAGTTTATCCGACCCCCCCGGGTATCTTTTCGAATATTGATGACGATCCGATGGGTCAGCAGATTGTTATCGGAAGCGATCCGAATTGGCCGCTAATGATCGATTGGGTGCGCGTCTGGTCCTGGTGGCCTGATTCCTGTTTTCCGCAAAGAACCGAATACGATTTTCGTATTCAGGAAGGCGCGGAACGATGTCGAGGAGCAAGCACACGGGAGGGCAGCTGATTGCGGGCCGCAAGGCCAATGACGTGGCACGCAAGGTGGGGGTGAGCGCGCACACGATCTATGCCTGGAAGTCGAAGTATGGCGGCGTGGATGCGAGCGAGGCAAAGGAGGCCAACGGGGTGCGGGATGAGAATCGCTGATTACGCAACGCTGTTTTCGGATCCATATTTTTTGAAAGCACTTCTTCCATGGCAAAAACAATGCTCCCGAGGCCTGGGAAAGCTCAAACCCGCGCCGACCACCAAAACCTCTCGCAAAACGCCCCGTGAATCTCCGCCCACGCACTCCGAACTAGATCCGCGAACCGCGGAATTGGGGCAATCTGCTGATTTCGAGTTTGTCGGGAGCAAACAAGGATTATCCGATCCTATTGCTGACAGCAAAGGATCGATGCGCGGCGCGAAGCCGGCTTTATCGAAGTCGCTGACGCAAAAGGTTCAAGATACAAATCGCCTCAATACCGGAAAAGCGATGGCCAGTTTGAGCCGCCGGTTTCGGCGGGATAGCGATGTGAACTGAGAGATTCCAGCCCTTTGAAAACCGCCGTTGAATGCGCGTACGGTTCGAGGCTCTCGAGAGCCTGCGAAGTCGAATCGACCTGATCGTCATGTTTCGACCCCGGGAATCCGGTAAGCTCACGAACGTACTCTTCGAGCCAGAGTGCTTGGTTCGGAAGAAACACCCGCCCATTTTCGAATTTGATCGACTGGGCGGCAAAACGCGCCTGCTTATCGCTGCCGGGGACCGGTTTGTATGCTTCGGCACAGTACACTCCTTCCGTAGCGATTTCTTGGATGAGCGCCGTTCCCGAAGCCTGATCCTCGATCACGACTTTGAACGGCTGGAATTTTCTGAAGAGCTCCACGGCACGCCGCTTCAATTCAGGGTAAGTCAGACGTTCGCGGAAGACGTCTAGCAGGTAATAGCTCCTTCCGATTAGTTTCCAGGTTGTACAGACGCTGTAATCATTTGCGTTACCGATCTTGCAGGCAGTGTCCCAGCTTTGAATCGTCCACTCAAAATCACTCGGGAACTTCCCCGGTTCGTAAAACTTGAGCCCATCCTTCTTAATGAGACCGCCCTCGCGGGAAAGTGGGCTTTGCTGGTATTGGCTTTGGAAGTTGTACTCGCCGACCGCTTCGCGAATCTTCCGATAGGTTTCGACCGAATCGCGTTCAGCGTGAAGGCCTCCCCCGCTTTCCGCACGAAACTTGTCTCTCCGAAGACGTTCTCGTAAAGATATTCCTCGTCGTCGATTGCCATCGCGGGTAGTGAGAGCACATCCCATGGCCCTCGGTCGGTTACCTCCCCGACCAAATCCTCCTGGTGCAGTCGCTGCATCACGATAATGATGACGCCATGTTCCTTCGAGTTCAGGCGGCTCAAGAGCGTGCTGAAATACCACTCGTTTGCCGCCTTGCGGCGCGTTTCCGAAAGGGCATCTTCGGGCTTGAGGATGTCTTCGAGAATGATCACATCGGCGCCACGACCCATCAAACGTAGAGGCGAGATCCATTGGAGGAGGCCAAGAAAAGGAGGAGACCCTGCGAAACTCGCGAAAGTGGCAGAATCTGGAAGTTGGGCCTCCTCGTTTCACGGCAGAAATTCCCTGCTGTGGCGAATTATTTCCCTGTTCTTCCGAGACGAAAGTGGTCGCAAAGGCCATTCTATTTGCGACATTGGGCCGATGCATCCCCCAAAAACCCGCAATTTTCCCTGTAGAATTCCCTGATAACGGGAATTTTCGAGCGGAGATTGGTTCGCAGCAGACTCGATCCTCCGCCAGCATTGCATGTGAGCAGCCGCTCGGCATTGCATGCAGCAGCCGCTCGCGCAAGGTTCGTGGTCAAAGCAAACGGTCTGATCCCGCGATGGTCGTTCGTTGCAAACGATCCCCGACAGCTTTGCCCTTCCACCCGAAGATCGCACTGATCGACCATCCTCTTGAACCCGCATCTGACTGGAACTTGCATCGGTATCCGGCCGCATCTCTGTGCCGTGCGGTGCACTGATGTTGCGCAGTCTACTGCCGCGGTCCACTACCATTAATAGGTCTGGTTGAAGCCGGCAATTTACAATCACAGTTTCCGGCCTGCATCTAACCCATTTGTGAATCTAGAGCTTTGGCCGAACTGGATTGAAGCGGCCGATTCCGGATCGGCAGGGAGCAAGCTGTTGACGATGGAGTTCCACATATCGCGGAAGGCGCGGGAGCGCTACGGGTTCGCGGCGTCGCTGTTTTCGTACAACGGCAACGTGATCCTGGCCAATTTGCCGGCATGCCGCGAGTTTGCGCACCGCATGAACCAGGTGCGGGACGTCCAAAAGCATCCTGAGCTGGCGGTGCACGCGGGACAGCTTTTTGCCATGGGGCTGATTGACGAAGCGAGCCACGTGCTGATGGCGCGTTATCGCGAACAGTACGACCCGCAGGTGATGACCGCGGCGCTGGAATGGTTTGGCGCGCAGGTGGGAACGGACAACCTGGACAAGATGCTGCTGGCGTTCGTGGAGCAGTTTCCGGGGCAGAGCGTGCTGAAGGGCGAGGCGACGCCGGCGGAGTGGCTTGCGGGGCAGACGGCTGGGATGCCGCACCGCGCTGCGGCGCTTGAAGAGCTGCTGCTGCTGTGGTCGGCGAATCGCAATGAGGCGTTCAAGCCGTTCGGAGAGCTGTTCGATGACCGGACGCTCCAGGAAAAGACGGTTTACGAAAAAGTGACGGCGCAGATGCCGGAGTACTTTGCGTCGCGGCCGCTGATTCCGCTGCCGGGGGCCAAGCCGGTTAGTTTGCTGGATCTTTTGCGTGCGCCGGCGCTGCGCTCGCCGAAATCGCTGGCCGATCAGTTGGAGATTATTCGGCAGCTTTGGAAGCCGCTGATCGGCGATGCGCTGGAGCGGTTTTTGCTGATGGCGACGGAAGTGCTGCGCGAGGAAGAGCTGGCGGTTTGGGCGCAGTTCAATCCGCCTGGAACGCGGCGCGGTCCGCAGCAGTGGCCGTCGTTCATGAAAGGCGGGGCAGAGGTGCCGAGCTTTGCCGACTCGATGCACGAGTACGAAAAATTTTCACCCGACCAGGCGTGGATGCCGGGCGCTGTGCTGATGGCGAAGAGCACGTATGTGTGGCTGGCGCAGTTGAGCCGGTGGCATGGGCGGCATATCGGGCGGCTCGACGAGATTCCGGAGGAGGAGCTGGCGGCACTGGCGCATCGCGGCATCAATTCGCTGTGGCTGATTGGCGTATGGGAACGCAGCCGCGCGTCAAAGACGATCAAGCAGCTGTGCGGCAATCGGGATGCGGTGGCGTCGGCGTATTCACTGTTTGACTATCGCATTGCCGACGATCTGGGCGGGGAGCCCGCATATATCAATTTGCGCGACCGGTGTTATCACCACGGGATAAGGCTGGCGAGCGACATGGTGCCGAATCATATGGGCATCGATTCGCCGTGGGTGGTGGAGCATCCCGAGTGGTTTATTTCGCGATGGGACTCGCCGTATCCGGCGTATTCGTTTAACGGGCCCGATCTTTCGCAGGATGGCCGCGTGGAGATCAAGATCGAGGACCACTATTACGAGCAGTCGGATGCGGCAGTGGTTTTTCGGCGGCGCGACAAGGCGAGCGGCGAAACGCGCTACATCTATCACGGCAACGACGGGACCAGCTTTCCATGGAACGACACGGCTCAGCTCGACTACCTGAATCCTGCAGTACGCGAACAGGTGATTCAGACCATTCTGCATGTGGCGCGGCTTTTTCCGGTGATTCGGTTTGATGCGGCAATGACGCTGGCGAAGCGGCATTTTCACCGGCTGTGGTTTCCGGGGCCGGGATCGAGCGGAGCGATTCCGTCGCGCGCGGAGTATGGGATGAGCCAGGCGGAGTTCGATCGTGCGATGCCGCAGGAGTTCTGGCGTGAAGTTGTGGACCGCGTCGCCGCGGAGGTTCCGGGAACGCTGCTGCTGGCCGAGGCGTTCTGGCTGATGGAAGGGTACTTCGTTCGCACACTCGGCATGCATCGCGTGTATAACAGCGCGTTCATGATCATGCTGCGTGACGAGGACAATGCGAAGTATCGCTCGGTCATAAAGAACACTCTGGAATTCGATCCCGACATCATGAAGCGCTACGTGAACTTCATGTCGAATCCTGATGAAAGGACAGCAATTGACCAGTTCGGCAAGGGCGACAAGTGCTTCGGCGTGGCGGCGATGATGTCGACGCTGCCGGGGCTGCCGATGTTCGGTCATGGGCAGATCGAGGGATTCACCGAAAAGTATGGAATGGAATATCGCTGGCCGCGGTATGAGGAGAATCCCGATCGCGCGTTGGTGGAGCGGCACGAGCGCGAAATTGCACCGCTGCTGAAACGGCGATGGCTATTTGCGGAGAGCACCAATTTTCTGCTGTATGACTTTTTCAGCGCCAACGGCTCGGTGAACGAGGATGTTTTCGCGTATTCAAATCGCAACGGCGGTGAGAGAGCGCTGGTGGTTTACAACAACCGCTATGCGAACGCGCACGGCACGATCGATTTTTCGGCGGCGTATGCCGACAAGGGTTCGGGTGGGCTGAAGCGCCGGCGGCTGGGAGAAGGCCTGGGGCTGAGCGGGGATTTTGGGACGGTCGTTGCATTCCGCGACTCGCTGACGGGACTCGAGTATTTGCGGCGCGCTGAGGATTTGCTGAATCGTGGATTGACGCTGAGCCTGCATGCGTATCAGTGCCACGTGTTTTTGGATTGGCATGAGTTGAAGCCGACGGCGGAGCAGCCGTGGGATCGGCTTTCGGATTTGCTGGGCGGGCGCGGCGTGCCGAATCTTGCCGACGAGCTCGTGAACCTGGAGCTGAAGCCGGTGCACGATGCGCTGCGGCAGCTTTTGGATCCGTCTGTTGTGCGCCATTTCGCCGATATCGCGGAGCATCCGCGGGCGGTGGGCGCGGTGCGAGCGAAGAAGATCGATCGCCAGCGCAATGAATTTTTGAAGCAAACGTGGGCGAAGTACGAGAGATTTTTGTCGGAGGCGGGGGCGGCGTACGCGGCGCGGCGCAAGGCCGAGAATCTGCCAGCGATTGGGCCGGAAGCGGGGGAGGCGGCGACGGCGGCGGAAGCGGCGAAGTTTATGCGGATGCTGCGGGCGGCGATGCAGATGCCGCGCGTGGAAGCGCTCTTCGCGAAGCCGTGGACAGTGGCAGCGCGGCGGATGCTGCCCAGCGCGAGCCCGCAGTTCACGGCGACGGCAATGTGGGGTCCGGTGCTGGCGTGGTGCGCGATCGAGTTGCTGAGTGAATCGATCGACAAGGAGCAGCCGGAAAAGACGGCGCTGGATCTCTTTGATCGGCTGCGGCTGCGCGAGCCGTTTGGGCGGGCGCTTGGCACGCTGGGATTCGAGGGAGAAGAAGCGTGGCGCGTTGCGGCGCGGATCAAGGTGCTTCTACTTGTAAGCGCGGGCGTCGGGAAAGCTGGACAAGGAGAGGTGGGCGATGTCGACGGGGCTTTCGATGACCGATTAAAGGGATCGCAATCCCACCCATCTCGCAAAGTGCGCGAAATGGACGGGGCACCGACACATTCAGCGGAGTTGGCGGAACCGACTGGCGTGAGATTGGCGCTGCCGCAGGCGTTGTGGAGCGATCCAGATGTGCGCTGGCTCTGCGGCGTGCACGAGTCGGAAGGGCACACGTATCTGGTGCGCGAACCCTACGAAGAACTGCTGTGGTGGCTGTTGATGCCGCCGCTGTTGAGAATCGCGGGCGAGACACACCCAGATCGATCGGAGATTGAGGAGCTGAGCAAGTCGGTTGCGGCGGCGTTGGCCGCGGCGGAAGCAGCGGGGTATCGCGTCGATGAGCCGCGCGCGACGGACGTGGAGCATGTGAAGGACGACAAAACTCCGGGTCGTGCGCTTGCCAGGAAGCTGACCCAGGGGCCAGCCATGAAAGCAGTGCCTGCGCTCGGCAAAAAGCCGGTCGCGGCAATCAGAACAAAGCCTGGTTCCGCATCCGGCAAAAAAGCGACGCCCGCAATCAGCAAGAAGCCGGCCCAAAAGGCCACGAAGCCGCTGGCTCCTGCACCGGGCAAAGACGCGACAACGACTGACAAGAAGGCGATTTCCGGCAAGAAGCCGGAGAAGAAGAGGGGCCGTCCGTCAGGCTCGCGCGGTCCGAAATCCAAAGATTAGGGAATGAATCGTTGACCCGCTGTCACGACGATGCGGGCAGGTTCGCTGTTGTCACAAGTCGTCGTGACCTCCCGCACATCGCAATCGATAGGAACAGGTTCAAAGTTCCAACCGGACATTCTCTGGGGAGAACTCCTTGGAGCTGAAGTGTGTGCCTTGGGCATGGGCCGAACCGATTTCGATGTCCTCGGGCACAAAGCGTACTGGCTTTTTCTTCAATTGTTCCTTCTTCCCGAGAGTCCGCTGAGATGCGGTGGCCCTGCGTCAGTTTTAAGTGCCGGGCCGGCAGGGAGGGGAGATGGCGAGTGCCGCGCACGAAGTCATCCATGAAGGCCTTTGCGATCAGGAACGCCTGCTGATCGATGAGGCAATTGCTGCACACGGCCGACGCCCCGGTGCGTTGCTGGGAATTCTCGAGTCCGTCCAAGCCGCGAATGCGCACAAGTTTCTATCGATGGAGGCGCTGCGCTACATCGCCAGCGAGACCGGCGTGCCTCCGGCGCGCGTGTACAGCGCGGCAACCTTCTATGCACTGTTCAACCTGGAGCCGCAGGGTGACAACGTGATCTGCGTTTGCCGCGGCACGGCTTGCCACACCCGCGGTTCGCGCGATTTGCTCGACAAGCTCTGCCTCGACCTGGGCGTTAGCGACCACGAGGCGGATGAGAACAGCGAAGCCGACAAGCTGGCCATCACCACACCCGATCGCCGCTTCACCGTGCGCACCGTGGCCTGCTTTGGGCAGTGCGCGCTGGCGCCGGTGGTTGAAGTGAATCACCACATCCTGAGCCATGTGAATGAGCGAACCATGCAGCGCGAAGTGAAGTCGATCAGTCAGGGGAGGAAGTGATGCCGCGCATTCAGGACATTGGTGCGTTCAATGCGGTGCGTGAATCCGGGCTGGCGAAGCTGATGCCGTCGATTCCGCGAATCACCGTGGGCATGGGGACGTGCGGCCGGGGCAACGGCGCGGAAGAGGTCTTCCACGCGCTGAACGAATCGATTCAAGGTAGCGGGCTGGAGGTATTGCTGGCGAGCGTGGGCTGTTTCGGCGCGTGCTTTCAGGAGCCGCTGGTCGGCGTGCGTCTGCCGGGCAATCCTCTGGTGATTCTGCGCCGCGTGCAGGCCAACGATGCCGGCCGCATTCTGGAGGGCGTTTCTTCGGGAGTTCTGCCGAAGGACTTGATCTACTGCAAGATCGAAGAATGGGATCACATCACGGCGCATCTTCGTTACGGACAGGGCTATCCCGATGTTCCGGCGTGGAACGCGATTCCATTTTTCAAGGGCCAGAAGAAGATCGTGCTGCGCAATTGCGGGCTGGTCAGCCCCTCTGACATTGAAGAGACCATCGCGGTGGGCGGATACCAGGCGCTCTATAAAGTGCTCATCGATGGGCGGACCGATGCAGTGATTGAGCAGATGAAGGCGGCGCGGCTGCGCGGGCGTGGCGGCGCGGGATTTTTGACCGGCAACAAGTGGGACTTCATGGCCAAGGCCAAAGGCGATGCAAAGTACATCATCTGCAACGCCGACGAAGGCGACCCCGGCGCTTACATGAACCGCAATGAGATCGAGGGCGATCCACATTCGCTGGTCGAAGGCATGATCATCGGCGCCTACGTGATGGGCGCGACGGATGGCATCGTCTATGTGAGAGCGGAGTACCCGCTCGCGGTGCGCAGGCTGAGCCGCGCGATCGAGCAGGCGCGGGAATATGGATTGCTCGGCAAGAATATCCTGGGTCGTGGATTTGATTTTGACATCGAGCTAGTGCAGGGCGCAGGCGCGTTCGTCTGCGGCGAAGAGACTGCACTGATCGCGTCGCTGGAGGGGTTCGCAGGACGCCCGCGACCCCGCCCCCCGTATCCCGCGCAAAAAGGGTTGTGGGGAAGGCCGACCAACATCAACAACGTCGAGACGTGGTACAACATCGCGCCGATTATTACTCGGGGAGCGGCGTGGTTTGCAGAAACGGGAAGCGCAAAAAGTCCTGGGACAAAAGTTTTTTCGCTAGTTGGCAAGGTGCAAAACACGGGCCTCGTTGAGATGCCACTGGGCACGCCGCTGAAGACGTTTATTTACGACATTGGCGAAGGCGCAGTCGCAGGCCGCCGCGTGAAGGCTGTGCAAACCGGCGGTCCTTCGGGCGGCTGCATTCCGGTGGAGATGCTGGACACGCCCGTTGACTACGAAAGCCTTGCGCAACTGGGCTCGATCATGGGCTCGGGCGGCATGGTTGTGATGGACGAAGACAACTGCATGGTTGACGTGGCGCGCTACTTTATCGAGTTCACGCATTCGGAGTCGTGCGGCAAATGCGTGCCGTGCCGCGTGGGGCTGAACAAGGCGCTGCGCATTCTGAACGCGGTGACTACTGGCAGCGGCACTGGCGAGCAAATCAATCTGCTGGACGAATTGGGGCGCATGATTCGCGATTGCTCGCTGTGCGCGCTGGGCCAGTCCGCGCCGAATCCGGTGCTGACCACGATCCGGCACTTTCGCGACGAGTATGAGGATCACATTGTGGCGCATCGCTGCCGCGCGGGCGTGTGCCAGGAGCTTGCGCTGTCGCCTTGCGAAAACAGCTGCCCATTGCGGATGAATATTCCGCGATTCCTCGAGCTCTACAGCGAGGGGCGCATTGAAGACGCGTTTGAGTCGGTGATTTTGGATAATCCGCTGCCGGCATCGACAGGGCGCGTGTGCCAGCATCCATGCGACAACCGCTGCCGTCGCCAGTCGTTTGACGAAGTGGTGAACATGCGTGAGGTGCACCGGCTGATTGCAGACAGCATTTATCAGTCCGATCGATTCGGCCTGATGCTGCAGCGGATTCAGGAGCGGAGGCTCGCCCCGACCGGCCGTAAAGTTGCCGTCGCGGGTTCGGGTCCGACAGGCCTCACTGCGGCGTTTTATCTGGCCATGCTTGGGCACGACGTGACCGTATTTGAAGAGCGCAGCGAAGCGGGCGGCATGTTGCGGTTCGCGATTCCGGAGTATCGTCTGCCGAAAGCGGTGCTGCGGCGCGAGCTGGATTTGATCGAAGGCGTGGGAGTGAAGTTCGAATTCAACAAGAGGGTGGGCGCCGACTTGGCGCTGAACGATCTTGCGTCGCGCTTCGACGCGGTGTTTATCTCCATCGGGACGTGGAAAGAGTCGTGGCTCTACTTGCCCGGCACCGAGCTCAAAAACGTGCATCCTGCTCTGTTGTTCCTTGAAGCGATGGCGCGGGGCGAAAAGGTGCGGGTGGGGGCGCGCGTGGCGATTATCGGCGGCGGGAATGCGGCTATCGATTCGGCGCGCACGGTGGTGCGGATGGGCGCGCAGGCGACGATCCTTTATCGGCGCGAGCGCAAAGACATGCCGGCAATCGACGAAGAGATTCAGGCCGCAGAAGAAGAGGGTGTACGCTTTGTATTTTTGGCCGCGCCACATCGCATCATGGGTGGGACCGACGGCAGCGTGAAGGCCATCGAAATCGTGAAGACGCGCCTGGGCGAGTACGACAAGTCCGGGAGGCGGCGGCCCATTCCGACCGACGAGGTGCAGCGCTATGAGTGTGACAGCGTGATCCTGGCTGTGGGCGAAACGTTCGACATGGATTTTTGCCGCGCGTCGGGCCTGGAGTTGAAAGAGGAAGGGACCATCGTCGTCGATCGGTTCACGTACGAAACCAGCCGGCAGGGATTTTATGCCGGCGGCGACGTGATTACGGGCGCGTCGAATATGTCCAACGCCATGAGCGGAGGCAAGCAGGCGGCGCGCAAGATTGACGAGCGGCTGATGGCGCAGCAGGGGACCGGGCAACCAGGGGCCGGGCGGTGGGAACAGGTGTTTCCGGAATTTGAATATAGCCATCAGGCGCCGGGAGAACCGAGCCTGTCGCGCCGTCATGCCGCGCCTTCATTACCTGCCGGCAGCCGCGCGCATTCACAGGACGAAGTGGTCACAGGCCTCAGTCCGCAGGAGGCACTGGAAGAATGCCGCCGCTGTTTGCGATGCGACCTGCGCGGGACGCCGGGGGCGGGGTGATGACTGTGGGCACCAAAAAGGTTGCCTCACCTTTTCCGCACGTTTTCGTGGAAAAAGTGGAAATTTTTGAGGAATAAAACGGATTTCAAGCTCTGGGAGTGAAAGCCGGTAGGCGATGGACACAAAAATGAAGGCAACCAAAAGCGTATCGCTTCGCATCGACGGGGAACTTGTGACCGCCAGCGAAGGCGACACGCTCCTGGCAACGGCGCAGGTGAACGGAAAGTACATTCCGACGCTTTGCTATCTGAAAGGGCTGAGCGCGGTGGGCGCTTGCCGTTTGTGCGTGGTGGAACTGGCCGGCACAGACCGCCTGCTGCCCGCCTGCACGACGCCCGTGCAGGAAGGCATGTCGATCAAGACGTCATCAGCGCGGCTTACACTCTATCGCCGCATGGCGATCGAGCTGTTGCTTGTCGAGCGCAATCACATTTGCTCGGCCTGCGTTTCCAACGGGCACTGTGAGCTGCAGGCCATGGCGCAGAGACTCGGCGTGACGCACGTCCGCTATGCCTACAACAATCCACGGCTGACCGTCGACATGAGTCATCCGCGATTCGTGCTCGACCACAATCGCTGCATTCTTTGCACTCGCTGCGTGCGGGTTTGCTCGGAGCTGGAAGGCGCGAGCGTGTGGGAGGTTTCATCGCGAGGAATTTACTCGCGCATTGTGAGCGATCTGAAAGACGACTGGGGCCAAGCATCGAATTGCACCGGCTGCGGTAAATGCGTGCAAGCCTGCCCCACCGGCGCGCTGGCCGAAAAGGGACTTGCTGTGCACGAGATGGTGAAGCGGAGCGGGCAGCTAACCAGGCTGGCCGCGCGTCGAGGCAGCGTTGCCGGCGACGCGAACTAGAAGGCCATAACCTGGCCGATACGGCTCCAAGCTGCCAACGCTCGCGAGCTAGAATTGCCCTGAACGGTCGACACAGCAAAAATGGCCATGAACCATTCGGCGCGCGCCCGATGGATGTATACGATTCTCGTCTTGCTTCTGTGCGCTTCTGCCAACGCCCAGCCGCAGACGATCGACTTAACGGAGTTCGGATATCCTCCCGCCGCTAAGCCCTGGAATCCAGACTCATGCACTGACCCGTATCGCGGATATCATTGGGTCGAATGGCTCGATGACCAGAACCTAGTTCTTGTTTTTAACACCAGTCCCGTGTGCCCATTGGGCGTGCAAGACGCGTCTATTTCCGGGGACGCCAGAGTTGTGGTCCTCACCACCGCAGGAAAGCTTGAAGCAAAGACCGACATTCCATATGTCGCTGATTTGTGGCAGCGCGAGACCCCCGGACGAGGGTTGGCGATCGGCCCTGGAGGAACCATTCTCGTCATCGTCGACGGCGTGCCGTGGGAGGCGGTTCCCAATGCCGATGGCATGGTGCGAGTCTTTACGAGAGATCTTCAACCGGTTCAGGAAATCCTGACCGAAACGGCGTCGACAACGATGGAATACAAAACGTTCACGCACTTCGGCCTTCACTTCGAAGGCGTCGCCACGGATCGAAATGCCGTTGTGTTTTCCCAAGACACCGGCATCGGCAAGCCTCAGAAATGTTTTCTTTTTGCCGGAGCGCCTTTGAAGCAGGCTGCAGAGTGCGGACCGGATCTCCTCAGAAGCATGCGGGAGAACTTTGATGCTGCCGCCCCGTTTCCGAGTCCGGAAAACGAAATCCCAACGGTGTTCCTCGGGCGTTCTACCGGCGGCTGGCGTCGGCGTTCGATCGGCCAACTCGCTGGCTGGCTGACGCCGCCGCCCCTGTAGAATGACCTGAGGGCCGGTAGTATGCGCATACGGCGCCTGAACAATCAATGAGTGAACAAGAAACAGAATCTTATCCCCAGACGCAGCCGGTTTCGCAGGCCTGGGACAGGATCGAGCGGGCGCGGCATCCCCAGCGGCCCTACCCCATGGATTTGATTGAGCGAATCTTTACCGATTTCAGCGAGATTCACGGGGATCGCGCATTTGGCGACGATGAAGCTGTGGCGTGCGGCATGGCGCGGCTGGGCGACGACGAGGTGATGGTGATCGGCAACCGCAAAGGCGGCAGCACAAAGGAGCGCGTGCGCCGCAACTTTGGCATGCCGCATCCCGAAGGCTACCGCAAAGCGCTGCGGGCGATGAAGCTGGCGGAGAAATTTGCGCGGCCAGTAATTACGTTCATCGACCTGCCAGGCGCGTATCCCGGCGTGGGCGCCGAAGAGCGCGGGCAGGCCGAAGCGATTGCCCGCAACCTGCGCGAGATGGCGCGGCTGCGCGTCCCTACGATTTCTGTGATCAGCGGCGAAGGCGGATCGGGCGGAGCGCTGGCGCTGGCCGTGAGCGACCGCGTGCTGATTCTTGAGAACGCGCTTTATTTTGTGATCACTCCGGAATCGTGCGCGGCCATTATGTGGCGCGATGCGGCGCACAAGCAGGCTGCGGCTGAAGCCATGCGCATTTCGGCGCCGGAAGTTGCCGCCGTGGGTTGTGTAGACGAGATCATTGTCGAGCCGCCGCAGGGCATTCACGTTGATCGCGAGGCGGGAATGGGAATCCTGGGCACGGCCCTCAAGAAGCATTTGGCGGAACTGAAGGCCATGCCTGTGGACGCGATGGTGGCGGCCCGGCAGCAGAAGTTCCGCAACATTGCGCAGTTCTACACGCAGAATTGATTCCAGCGCTGTCATATAAGTTCGTAACCAGAGGACAGGGGCTATCGCGCCCTGACGGATCAATGAATCTATTCTCGGCCACCAGTCTCGGACGATTCCGCGTGGCGCCGCGGCCCATGCGCCTGAGTGCGAGGCGGGGATGAACTCATCCGGGTACACTGGCGGACGCTTGCGCGCGTATCTTGAATTTCTCGCCGCGATCCTTTACTTCTTTCTGGCGCGCTCCATGGCGTTTCACGGCGCAGAAGGTTTTGTCAGCGACGCATGGTTCCCGCTCGTGAACGAGACCATGCTGGTGTTTCTACTGCTGGTGGGGTTTTCTGCCATGGGTTTCTGGCTCAATCGCCAAAACCACCCCATTGCCGACCAGGGATTGCGGTTGCGCGAGGGCTGGCCGAGCGAAATCGGGATGGGCCTGGCCATCGGCTGGGGCGCGGCGTTGGCTTGTGTTCTGGTGATGGTTCTTGCCGGCGGCATCGCCATCGCGCTCTTCACGCAGGCCTCGTCATGGGGCTGGCTTGTGGCCGATGCGGCGTTTTTCGCGGTCGCGGCGTTGGCGGAAGAGGTCGCTTATCGCGGCTATGCATTTCAGTGCTTCATGCGCGCGGTAGGCCCGGTTGGGGCGACGCTCGGGCTGGCGGCGATCTACGCCATCGTGCAGGCGCTCACTCCCGGAGCGAATCGAGTGAGTTTTGTCGCCGCGCTTGCCTTCACCATTCTGCTTTCGATCGCCTATATTCGCACGCGCGCTCTCTGGGTGAGCTGGGGGCTCAACTTCGGCTGGAAGGCCAGCCAGGCGCTGCTCTTCGGCCTCGCCATCAATGGTGACGCCACCCATTCGCACGTCGTCCAGGGAGATCCCATGGGGCCGCTTTGGCTGACGGGCGGAGCGTTCGGACTGAATGGCAGCTGGCTGGCATGCATCGTCTTTCTCATCGCAATTCCGGTGCTGGTCCGCGCCACCCGAGACCTGGATTTTCGCTATAACGCTCCGGTGATTGTGCCGGGCGGGATTCCGGTTGACCTTGAAGCAGCAGCGCGCGCACAGCACGAAGCTGCGATGGGCGCGGCCGCTCCTGCGGCTCCGGCGTTAGTGCAGATTGAGGGGCAGGCAGCGGAGAAGCAGGGAGCAAGGGAGCGAGAGAGCGAGAGAGCAGAGAGTAGGGAATAGGAAATAGAGAAAGAACTTTGCGAGCGCCGCCAAGGCCGCTAATCCGGCCAGCTCCGTTCACTCCGTATTCTCGAAAAGCCGCATCACAGCAGAGCAGGACCAATGGGGGAGATTTGACCATTCTCCCCGATTGGCGCTAACGTTTGCGTATCGACCTGCGCACGCATGGGAGGTCGCCCATGAACCAGCGTTTTCTAGTTCAGAAGACTCACCTGATCTTGCAATCGACTTTGCCCGTCCTCCGTGGCCACAGCGCACTCGGCATAACAGCTGGCGTTTTGTCAGCGATTCCGATGGCTGCATTGCTGCTCGCGGCATCATCGGGCCGCGCGCAAGTGATTACGGTGGATACGGGCGGGGGCAAAGGCCCGATCGCGGCCGACAGTGGAAAGGTCGATCGGCAATATGCGCAGATCACCCCCACCCATGTCGATTTGCCCAAGACCGAGCTCGACGCAAAGTCGCGGCTGCAGCTGATTCGCGACCTCGAATCGGACCAGGGTTTCGCGCAACGGCCATTTCCACGCGGACACAAGGGGCTGACGCTCGAGGCCAACGGCAAGCTGGAGCCGGTTGGGGTGACATACCTCAACACGGTCATCAGCGAGGGGCTTTCGGCCAAGCCCGGTACACGCGTCGTCGTGAGCGATGTCAAGATCGAGAAATCGCGCATCATTCTGGACTTTGACGGCGGACCCGACGCGAAGCACCGATTTCTGCGCCACCTCCAGATCGGCATCGGCGACCCGACCATGGACGACCCGGTTGACGATCCTTCGCTGATCGATCAATCGGGCGATCCCGCGGGTTCGCGCATCACGCTCGCGTTCCCCAACTACGTTCCCGACCTTACGACTGCCCAGGTCAAGGACTTGCTGGCTCCGCTGGTCTCTTTCGATGTGAAATCGCCCATCACGGCCTACACCGATACGCTGCCGGTGGCGTTGAGAGACGCGATCCTCAAGCACAACGTGCTGGTGGGGATGAACACCGACATGGTGATGTTCGCCAAGGGAGAGCCGATCCGCAAGGTACGCGAGATGGAAGGGCAGATGCCGTTTGAGGAGTGGATTTACGGCACTGCGCCCGAGGAAGTGACCTTTGTCCGCGTCAACGGCAATCGCGTCATCCGCGTCGAGATCGCGAAGGAAGGCAAGCCGCTCGAAATCTTCACCGAGGACGTGGTTTCTCCCATGCTGCTGGCCGCGGGAACACCCGACCTGGCCGAAGCGAAGCCACGCACCATCAAAGAGGGCGACGTCCAGGCCGATCCCAACAAGGAAGCGCCAGCGCCGCCGCCCAGCCTGCGCAAGCCGGGCGAAACGCTGCCGGCAGACACGAACAGCCAGGGTGAGATGCGCCCCGTGCAGTTCCCCAAGCCGCATCCCGATGAGATGCCGGGCGCGAATCCCGACGAGCAGTCGAGTACGCCGCCGGCTCAACCTGCAAATCAGCCGGCGCAACCTGCGACGCCAAACTCGCAGTCACAGCCGCAAGCCACGCCGTCCAACTCTGGCAGCGGCACCCCTCCCGCGAAAACCCAGCCGCCGGCAGGCTCAAATCAGCTGGTGTCGAGGCTCTAAAGGGCAAGTGGCTCGGACATCGGATCTGGAGAGTGTTTCGGAGTGATGGGGTGAGTGGCCCGTCATCCGGCGCCGGGTGATCCCTGTCTTCTCTGGCCATCCGTCCAAGGGCGAAATCTTGCTTTGCCGCGGGAACTTCGAGCCGGGCCGCGTTCCTTGTCCGCGGCGGCCCACCGGGCACCGAACGCGGAAGTTCAAGAGCGAACGGGGAGAGCCCGATTCGAGCAAGAATTCAGAGAAGTGCCAGAATGTCTTGCGCCAGCGCGATCTCCATGGCTTGCTGGTTGGCGAGGGGAACACCGCGTACTTGAAGGATGAAGTAAGTGGCGCCCTTCTGCACGGACAGGGTGCCTCCCATCGGCGTGGTCTCGTAATTCGCGGCATCGCCCACGCTGACCGGCGTTCTGGTTACGGGAGCCGGCATCGGAGTCAACCGCGTGGCAAACGTGTTTGCAGGAACCAACACCAGCTCGACCTTTTTCGTTCCATTGGGTCCGCTTGCGCCCGTCGCGATCCACTCACAAATCTTCGGTCCGGCCGGGATCGCCTTATCAAAGGTTGCGCCGAGCACTGCGCTCACTTGCTGCGTGGTGAGCAGAGCGCAAGGACTTGCGGGAGCCGCGTGCGCTGCGCCTGCACAAAACAATGTCAGACCAAGGACCGGTAATACGATTGCACGCATCTGTTGCATTGTCACCGGAGCGACCTCCCTTCGTTGACGAGTCTAAGCTTACGCCGCATCTTTTGCCTGTTCAAGCGGGCCGTTGTTTCAACGCGGCAGCACCTGGTAGCGCGCCATCATTCCGGCCAGCATATGGTCACTGATGTGGCAGTGGTAAAGCCAGACGCCGACGGCATCGGGTGTCATGTCCGCGGTGATCATTTGTGCAGATGCGATGTTCAAAACATCGGTCCGCTGGCCGCCGACCAGCACGGTGTTGCCATGCCAATGGGGCGTGTGTCCATTGAAGAAGTCACCAAGGGTGGCCACGTACCAGCGCACATGATCGCCGGCTTTCATGGTCATCATCGGCCCGTTGCCGTAGATGAAGCCGTTGATGGACCATTTGATGTTGGTTTCGAAGAATCCCGCACCCGCGATTGTGCCCAGAATGCCGTTCGCGGTGACGGGCTTTGATTCGTAGCGGTTGAGCTTGGTGGGATCGGGGATGTGCGCCTTGATGTTGTCGTCGAGATACCAGCTCTCGTTCTCGTTGATGGCGATGTAGATGGTCACGAATCCTTCGTCGACATCCTTCGGCGTGCCGTCGGGGCGCGCCATCCCGCGGCGCGTGATAACGATGCCGCCGAAGAGACCCGAAGCGACATCGCGCAGCTCATCGCAGTGAGAGTGATAAAGCCAGAACAGGGAACTGGGATCGTTGGGGCCGGGTCCGGCGCGGTCAGGCACGTTCCATGTGTATGTGTGCGTGGCACCGGGGGCGATGCAGCCGCCGCGATCGTCCATTGTGCCGCTGGCGCCGGTGCCGCTGCTGTAGTCGGCGCCTTCAGAATCGCTGGTGTAGTTCACCCCGTGCGGATGCATTCCAAAGGGGTGAGTCGCGTTGTTTTTGAAGATGACCTTGATGGTGTCGCCGACTTCAGCGTAGAGAATAGGGCCAACGATGCCGAGATATGCGTCCTGGGGCGCGCGCGGCTTGATTTTGGTGAATGTGGCGTCGGTGTACTCGTGGTAGATGGCTTTTTTGTAGACGCGGCCGATGTGGTTGGCGCTGGTCTCTGTGAATCCCTTCGCGACCTCGTCGAAGGGCATGCCCATGGCTTCGTCGCGGCCCGAGGGCGCATAGTCCCAATCGACTTCGTCGGCGGCCACGTAGTATGTGCGGGTTTTGCCGGCATGAGCGGCGGGCGCGGCGTGAAGCGAGGCGGAAGAAACGCAGAGAGTTAAGACCGCGAGAAAGAGTGCGAAGCTTGCAACGCGGCCGAGGACTTGCCGGGTCATTTTTCCTCCGGGGAAGCTGGTTGGAGCGCGCAGGAGCAGAAGAGCAAGTCGCCTGGTGAAATGCAGACAGGAGACAACAGAGTAGAGCGCGTGGATCTGCAACGGTGGTGCGTCGCCTCTTGAGGGTTCGGGGAAGTTACGGGGCCATTCTACGGGGCCTGTTCGGACGAAGACAAGCGGGATTTTCATATAAACTGAGGAAAGCGAGTCGCGATGGTAACGTGAGCGGCCGCGCCGTTGAAGCCGCCCCGCTGAAGGGGGCGCGAGCAGAGACAACCACAAAGGAGAACCATTTACAGATGGCCAAGATTGCAAAGACAGGTGACCGCAAGAAGGTGATGGACACCACGAAGTCGACCGATTGCCCAAAGTGCGGCAAGCCGACGCGCATTGTGAAGCGCGTAAAGGATCGCGAAAGAGGCGTTCCTGGCGGCGTATATATCTCGTGCTCGGTCTGTGAGTTTTTCGAGAAGCTTTAAAGTGTTTGTTGAAGTTTTTGTTCGCAAGGAGCCCGGCGATGAGCCGGGCTTTTTGCGGTCTCGATGGCGCAATTGGCCCTAACGAATTAACTCCCCCCTGCGCTCATTGGCCGCAGAATGTTAGATATCCGGAACCGCTCACATGCGGATTGCGTACATGACAACTACGGAGAACTGCATGAGAAGTTTTTTCCGCTTCACCCGAATCGCAGCGCTGCTTTGCCTGACCGGCTTTCTTGGCACGGTGGCCGCTTCCGCGGCGCCGAAAGACAGCCCGGGCACGATCGTCATCACCTTCAAGGACGGTCATCGCCAGACCTTCAACCTCGCTGACATTGACCGTGTGGAGATTGCGGGAGGCGTCGCGTCAACCAACGAAGAAAGCGCCATCGTCCCCAGCCGCGGCCGGTTCCTGGGCAAATGGGAGTGCGGCGACGGTTCTGGGAACACTTTCTACATCACTCTCAACGAGGATGGCACCGCCTTCAGGACAATTGGCGATAAACACGGCCGGTGGGAGTATGTTGATGGCGAGGCTCGCGTAACGTGGGACGACGGCCGCCGGGACGCGATTCGAAAGTACGGATCGCAGTTTCTGAAGTTTGCCTATGGCCCAGGCAAAGTGTTCACTGACGACCCTGACAACGTAGCGCACGCGCGGAAAACGACGGGCGGGCCGATCTAAAGTTCGTCGCGCGCGATGAGCGGAAGCCGGGGGCCAACAAGTGGCTCTCGGCTGAAGGCTGGCTACAGCGCCTCCGCCATCTCCCGCAGCACCGATTGTGCCGCTTGGGCTGGATCTGCCGCTTGCGTAATCGGCCGGCCCACGACGAGGTAGCTGGCGCCCTTCCGGATGGCTTCGGCCGGAGTGGCGATGCGCTTTTGGTCGCCAATTTCGGATGCGGCCGGGCGAATGCCGGGAATGACGAGGACCCCTTCGGGCCCGGTGAGCGCGCGCAGGGCCGCGACCTCCTGGGGCGAGCAAACGAAACCGCGAATTCCTGCCGAGAGACACATCTTTGCGAGCAGCTCGACCTGTTGCGCAGGCGAGCGGGCGATGCCGGATGCATTGAGGGCTGCAGCGTCCATGCTGGTGAGCACGGTGACGGCAAGAAGCTCGGGCGGATTCGTCACGCCTTCCAGCGCGGCCTTTGCAGCGGCCAGCATCGCCGGACCGCCGGCAGCGTGGACATTGACCATGCGCACGCCAAGCGAGGTCGCCGAACGCACCGCTCCCGCAACCGTATTAGGAATGTCGTGGAATTTTAGATCGAGAAAAACTGAGTAGCCGCCATCGATCAGCGGCTCGAGAACGGCCGGCCCCGCGGCAGTGAAAAGCTCTAACCCAACCTTGAACCAGCGACAGGCGCCCTCGAGTTTCTTCACCAATTCGGCCGACGCGGCGGCGCTGGGGACGTCGACCGCGACGATCAGGCGCTCGCGCGCGGCGTCGAGCTTGTCTGCGGGTGGGATGGTTGCCGGACGCAACAACTCGGTGTTGGCCATACCTCGATGCTAAATGCAGGGAGCAAGCGGACTGGGAGCAACGGAGCAGAAAAGCGCAATCGGCGCGGCGAACATAGGTTGCGGAGCCAGGGAAGGCGGAGACGAGGGCAACTGGGCGAAGGTTCGCGACCGCGGCGATACGATAAGAATGAGGCGAGGCGAAGTTGAAACCGGGGTTGAAGTCAGGCTGGTTGCGAAGAGCAGCATTGATTGCGGCAGGCGCACTGGTCTGCGCGCCGGCCTCGGCGCGTGCCTCTGCGGTCGACACCAACCCAATGAACTACGACCCGCAGGTGCGCGCGGCATTTCAATCCTTCTACAACCTCGATTATCCCGGAGCGGTGGCCGGCTTCGAGCGTTACCACGCGGAACATCCGAGCGATCCGCAGGCGACGGCATACCTGTTGAATGCGGTGATCTTTCAGGAACTCTACCGCCAGGATCTGCTGGATACGACTTTCTATGCAAATGACGGCTTCCTGACCGGACGCCATGCGACGGAAGAAGACCCCAAGACGCGCGACCGGATTTTTGCGCTTTCGGATGAGGCCGTGCATGAGGCGGACTGGCGGCTCAGTCAGAATCCGAACGATGTGAATGCACTGTTTGCGCGTGCATGGGTGCGCAGCCTGCGCTGCACTTACGTGGCGATGGTGGAGCGGTCGTATGGCGCCGGATTTCACCTAGCAACGAAGGCCAAAGACGACGCCGCCCGCGCGCTTGAGCTCGATCCCAATTATGTGGACGCGAAGCTGATCACAGGCGTGTATGAGTACGTGGTGGGCGCGCTGCCGTGGCCGTTCAAGCTGATGATCGGCTTTGCGGGAATTACCGGATCGAAGGCCACGGGCCTAGCCCTGCTGCGCGACGACGGCGACCGCGGCGTGCTCACACGGCTTGATGCCAAGACCGCGATTGCGCTTTTTCTGCGGCGCGAGGGCAAGTATGACCAGGCCATCCAGGTTGTGATGCAGTTGAAGAACGAGTATCCCCACGACTTCCTGTTTTGCCTTGAGGAAGCGAACCTGCGCAAAGACGCGGGCGAGGGAATGAAGGCCGTGGACGCATACCGGGAAATCCAGGCAGACAATGCAAAGCCGGGCTACTTTGCCGATGCGCGCATGGAGCTGGCCGACTATGGACTGGCGGACGCGCTGCGCGGACAAAGACACCACGACGAGGCCGCAGAGGCTTACGAGGAAGCTGGGCGAATGCAGGGGGTGAGTCCGGAGTTGAAGATTCGCTCGCTGCTGAACGCCGGGGAGTGCCGTGATGCGGCCGGCGAGCGCCAGCAGGCGGTCCGGGATTATCAGGAGGCGATTGACGCGGGGCCAGAGACCTCGCGCGCCGATATCGCCCGGCGGTATTTGAGGTCGCCTTACAAAGAGGCAGGGAACAGGGATTAGGGAACAGGGAGCAGGGGAGCGAAGCAGCGGACAGGAAAGCTTGCGGGAACCCGAGGCGTTGCGAATCCGTATCATGATTCCAATGGGCTCATTCCGCGGAGGGATCGATTATGCCTGCCTTTTGTCAGCAATGTGGTAACGCCTTGCACCCGACTGCGCGGTTCTGCTCCGGCTGCGGCGCCGTTGCGCCGGTGGCTGCGCCGATGCCAGGCCGGCCGCTGATCCGCCCCCACGCAGGCCGAATGATTGGCGGAGTTTGCCTTGCAATAGCGCGGGCCAACGGATGGGACGTCGCCACGGTGCGCATTCTTTCCGTGGTTGGGTTCTTCATTTCAAGCGGTCTTGTGGGCGTGGCCTACGTTGCCGCTTGGATCGGTATCCCCGAAGAGACGTGGCCTTATCCGGGAGCGTATCCTCCCCAGATATGAACTCGTTTAGGAACGGAGAGTTCGTTTCAGCGGGTGCGAAGCTGAGTTTTAGCGAAGCCGGCGATGGGTTGCCGGTGGTTCTGCTGCATCCAACACCGCTCGATCGCGAATATTGGCGGCCCATGGTCCGGGAACTGGCGGGAATCCGCATCGTTGTTCCCGACCTGCGCGGACATGGGAAATCGGAGCTGGGTATCGGCTTACCAACCGGTGCATTTTCGCGCGTTCCTACCGCGCCGGTACTGACCATGACGCAGCTCGCGGCAGACATCGTCGCGCTGCTCGATACCTTGAAAATCTCAAAAGCGGTTTTCGGTGGCTGCTCCATTGGCGGCTACGTGATGCTCGAGCTGTGGCGGCGCGCGCCGCAACGCATACGCGGAATGATGTTTGTCTGTTCCAAGCCTCAACCGGATTCCGAAGCCAACCTGGCCAAGCGCATGGAGACTATTGCGCAGGCGCGGGCCGATGGCGTCGCGGCGCTCTTCGATGGCATGGCGCAAAACACTGTCGCGCCATCTGTGAAGCGTGAACGGCCTGAGGTGGTGGCCGAGGTGAGGGCGCAGATGACGCTGACGGTGGAGGCTGAGGTCGCGGTCCAGGCGGGGCTGGCCGCGAGGCCTGATTCCGTTCCTACTGTGGCAACGATTCGCGTGCCGGTGCTGGCCATTGCTGGCGCGGAAGATGCCAACGTGACGGAAAAAGATATGGAGGCATTCAAAGCCGCTCCAGGTGGGTGCGAGCTGCACGTAGTACCAGCTGCCGGCCATTACGCAGCGTACGAGCAGCCCAAGAAAGTGGCTGCGCTGATGGCGCCGTGGCTCAGGCAGTTTTCTTAAGAGCAGGGAGTAGGGAACAAGGGAGCAAGGGAGCGCGGACAGCAGAGGTAAACCGGCTGCGAAGTGCCTGCGTCAAAAGCCGACCGAAGACAGCAAGCAATGGTCGCGATCACCGAACTCTAAGGACCGGAACCCCGATCCACGAACCACGAGTCACGGACAACGAACTACGAACTTCTCTTAGATCGTTTTGTTATCGGCGGCATCGAGAGTCACATCGGGTGTCGCGCGGCTCCAGCCAACGCGGAAATCGCGAACGCTGTGCAGCGCAAAGGCGCCGTTTGAGCCACGCGGCGCTGTGATGGCGAAGAAGTCGGCGCGGTCGACGTCTGCCAGGTAAAACGCGGGTCGCGCGTCGGCGGTTGCGTTCGCAATCTCCACGTGGCTCATTTCGAGATTGCGGATATGGCGCAGTAAGAAACCTGAGCTGGGTGTTGCTCCAAAGCGGCCGGGGTCGGGGTAGCCATTTTCGAGTTCGGGCGGAATGATCTGCGTCTGCTCGGCTGTGCCGCCGCCGGCGGTTTCAATATAAATGTTCGAAAGTTTCAGGTCCTCAATCATGTGGTCGGAAAGGCCCGTAAGAATGGAGCCCTGCATCGACGCATTGTGGCATTCGAGGTTCGAGATCAGGATGCGCTTCATCGTGCCAACTTGCGTAGATTCTTTCGGGCCGCGCAGGCGTTCGCCCAAGCGCAAAAAAAGCGGGCCGCTTGCGAGGTCGCGCATGGTGGTGTTGGTGATGGTGATGTCCTCAAGCAATGCGCCGTCGACGGATTCGAGAGCATAGCCTAGGCAGCCCTCGAAGACGCAATTCGCGATGGTGATATTGATGAACCCGCCGTTCGATTCGGTGCCGCACTTGATGCGACCGGTGCCATAGGGGCGCTTGTTGGGCGGGAACTTTCTCCACGTGCCGTCGAGCATGGTGCCGAGCTCATAACAACCGGTCACGAAACAATTCGCAATAGTAACGTTCCGCGTGGCCCGCGCATAGCCGAGAGCGTAACTCGACTTCGGGCAGATGCCGTCGTCCCATGGCGAGTTCACACTGCAGTTTGAGACACGGACGTTCTGGCAGCAATCGATGTCGATACCGTCGCGGTCCGTATCGATGCGTAGATTGTCAACGGTGAGGTTGTCGACGCCCGTGAGCAGCAGGGCGAAGTGCCCGCCCTTGAGGACGGAAAAATCGCGCAGCAAAACGTTCCGGCAGTTCTTCAGCGCGATGGATTTGTTGCCGACTCCAGCTTGCTCGGCAACATAGATTGGATAATCGCCGCGCGGGGCGACATGGGGGCCGTCGGCCCCGAAGCTCAACCCTTTTCCGTAAATGAGTCCGGTGCCGGTGATCGAGATGTCGTGCAGGTCTTCGCCCCAGATGAGCGAGTTGTGCCAGTGATTATGGCCGTAGTCCTGGTACGGCTCCCAGGGCGCGTTGGGCTCGGCCGCGTCGTATGTGCCGCCGTTGTAGCCGGTGGTTTCGCCGGGCTTGGGCGATTCAGCGGCGACGATGGTCGCGCCGGCGTCGAGATAAAGGTGCACATTGCTCTTGAGGCGAATGGAAAAGCTGAGATAGATGCCTGCGGGAAAGACGACCGTGCCACCACCGGCAGATGCGACGGCATCAATGGCGCGATTGATGGCATCGGTATCGATGGTTTTGCCGTCGCCGGTTGCGCCATATTGGCGGACGCTAAAAACTGCGGCGGTCGGTGAAGTAGTGTCGGGGTCCGGCGGGCCCGCCTGGGCGGCGAATGAGACGGCAGGGATGGCGGCGCCGGCGAGGCCAAGCGAGCTGACGCGGAGAAGATCGCGGCGTTGAGGATTGAAGGGCGGCATGGGGTCCTTTTCAGATGCGAAACAATTTTAAAACAGGGAGCAAGGCAGCGAGGGAACCGGGAGCCGCGAACTGAGTTTTCTCATCGCGCAACAAGCGAAGAGAGCCACGGCACGTATGCAAGCAGCGTGACCTCGATTCCGACGAGGGCGGCGAGCGCCAGCGAGTGGAAAAAGACGAAGCGCAGAATCGACCCTTCCTGTCCATAGATGTTAGTTGCGGTGCTGGCGACGACGATGCTGGCCGCGTCAATCATCTTGCCCATGACACCACCGGCGGAGTTGGCGGAGGCCATCAGCGTGGGAGAGACGCCGATCTGGCGCGCGGTGATGACCTGCAGGCTGCCAAAGAGCACGTTCGACGACGTGTCAGATCCGGTTGAGGCGGTGCCGAGCCAGCCAATGAGAGTTCCGAAGAAGGGATACAGCGCGCCGGTGCGGGCGAAGGCGAGGCCGAGCGTAGCATCGAGCCCGCAGTAGCGCGTGATGTATCCGAGGGCCATCATGGCGGCGATGGTGACGATGGTGTAGCGAATCTTGAAGATGGTGCGCACGAAAGCGCCGGCGAGCGTCCGCGGGCCGAGGCCCATCATGAGGCCGGCCAGGAGCGCGGCGATGAGAACGGCGGTTCCGGTGGCGGTGAGCCAGTTGAAGTTGAAGACGGCGGCTTCCTTGCTGGCGGCCGCGACGACCGGCGGAACGCGCTGGATGGTGTTGTGGAGTCCAACGATGGGGATTTTGAAAGTCGAGTGCGCGTCCATCCATGCCGAGATGCGGGGCAGCCCCCAGAAAAAGACGACAACGCTCAAAACCAGCCAGGGAAGCCAGGCGTTGAAGATTGCGGCGGCGTTATGACCATGGTGGAGGCGAGCCTGCCCCGTGATGTCGTTGCGATCGACGTCGAGAACACGGCGCGGCTGCCAGAAACGCAGAAAGACGATGAGGACCACGATCGTTGATGCGGCAGCGACGATGGCCACAAGCCACGGCCCGCTATAGGTCGCCATGACATATTGCGCGGCGGCAAAAGTTAAACCGGAGACGAGGATCGCCGGCCACACCTCCAGCATGGCAGTGAATCCGGCGAAAGCCCAGATGAGCCAGAAGGGAATCAAGATGTCGAATGGCAGCAGAATGACTGCGGTGGTGTGAGAGAGCGCGAGCTGATCGAGACCCGTGACGCCGTGCAAGGCGATGAGCGGAATGCCCATGGCTCCGAATGCAACGGGCGCGGTGTTCGCCAGCAGCGAGAGCCCCGCGGCTTTGAGCGGGCTGAATCCAAGGCTGATGAGAATGGCGGAGCAGACTGCGACAGGAGTACCGAATCCCGAAGTGCCCTCGAAGAAGGCGCCAAGCGCAAAGGCGATCAGGAGTAGTTGCAGCCTACTATCGGCTGTGATCCCGGTCAGGCTCTGTTGCAGGGTGCGAAAGCGCCCGGTTTTCACGGTCAAGTCATAGAGAAAAATGACGGGCAGAATGATCCAAACGATGGGAAAGATGCCATAGCCGGCACCATAGGCCGCGGCCGTGAAGGCGAGGCGTGCAGGCATGTGAAAGACGAGCGTGGCTGCAGCGAGGGCCGTGATGAGACCAGCGAGTGCAGCGGCATGCGCCTTGAGGCGAAGGATTGCGATGGCGCCGAGAAGAACGACCACCGGCAACGCGGCAACCAGAGTGGAAATGAGAAAGCTGCCCGTGGGGTTGTAGCCCTGTGTCCAGTGCGCCGTTGAAGAGTTCGTGTGCAATAGATAAACGATGGCGGCAATGACTGCGAGGAAAGCCAGAGCCTCGAGGACGAAAGCAAGCGAGTGCGAAGATTTCGCCGGCGAAGGCTGCGCAACGGGAGTTTGCGGGGAACTCACGACAAAGCAGAAGATAGCACAGCGGCGGGTGCATCCAGCTTTCCCGGTTCCACATCACGGCGCACGGTCAGCACTGTGATGTCGTCCTGCTGGCCGAAGGATTTCGCAGCCTCGGCGAGATTGGCCGCTGTTTCCTGGCTCATCATGCGCACGCGGTCGAACCCGAACAGCTCGCCATTGGCGTGGCGCGCTTCGACTACGCCGTCGGAGAGCATCAGAACGCGGTCGCCCAGATGCAGGAAGAAGCGAGACTCTTCGTAGGTGATTTCGTTGAGGACGCCCAGCGGCAAGCTACCGGGCAGGGCGATCTCCTGACTGTTCAGATAAGGCGGAAGATGACCGGCGTTGGCGATGATCATTTCGCCGTTGGCACCGAACCAGAGGGCCTGGCACGTGGTGAAGCTGTCGGTTCCGGTGAGGACGCGATTCAAGCCTTGAAGAATTCTTGAAGGGCTGCGATCCTGCATTCGGCGCAGCGCGCCCATCAACAGAGAGACGTTCATGGCGGCTCTAAGGCCATGCCCCGCAACGTCGCCGATCACAACGAGCAGGCCATCGCGCCCGATGGTTTGCACATGGAAGAAATCGCCGCCCACTTCGCTGGCAGGGCTGTAGATGGAGTCGACTTCGAATCCGGGCGTAGCCAGTTTTTCCTGCGGGATCAGCAGTTCCTGCACACCGCGCGCGGCAGCCAGTTCGTTGGTCGCATGCTCCTTGTCGCGCTGCACGCGCCGGTAACGGAAAAAGACAATGAGAACGATGACGAGGATGCCGGCATAGCCACCGATGATCGAGACGTGAATGGGAATGGGACCGGCCTGCAGTGTAAGTGGAGATATGTAGGAGGCCCCGGGCTGGCCTCCATGCAATGCATTCCCAATTACCGCGTCGGCGATGGCGACCACGCTAAATCCCATGGGAACCAGAAACAGGCCCGCCTCAAAGTTGCGGCGCAGCGCCGCGGCGATCAGGGTGCCGAAGACGAAAATGCTCCAACCCAGCATCCACAGGCCGCTGCCTATAAAGATCGCAGCGAAATAAGGGATGGCTCCACGGTGAAAGAGGAAAAGCAGGGCCGGCCCGATACCCAGCAGGATCGGCGCAGTGTAGCGCAACGCGCGAATGTACCAGCGCCGCTTGAGCGAGAGAAATGCAACCAGGAATTCGAAGAAGAGGTATGCCGAGATGACGAGCAGTTGGAGCACCAGCGTGGCGGAGAAGAAAGCAGTGAGACGCGCATTGCTGCCCGCCAGCTCAATAAAGCCGATGGGCGCGGCGGTGAGCTCGTGTAGCGCAAGCCAAAGATATTCGGGGTGATCTTTTTCTGAAAAGTAGAGCGCGAAAAGAAAGAGCGCTAGCACACCTAGCAGAATGGAGTAGATGAGATTAAGCAGCCGCTCGAAGAAGCTGCGATCGGACCAGAGATTCAGTTCTTTTTGGAGGTCGGGCTCATTGCCAAGGTAGATGGTGTGGTTGGCAAAGAATCCGGTGTATGCGTCCTTGCCGAAGGCGCTGTAGATCACCCGCACAACCAGCGTGAGTGACGTCTCTGAAGGATCGAGGTTCAGGTTGTAGAGGCGCGAGATGGGCTGATACTCGTCGGGCGCATCGCCGTGCGATCCTTCGGGCTTGATTTCGTTGCCATTGACGAAAACGGTGGGGCTAAGCCCAGGCGAGCCCCACACCATTTGCGTCCCATTCGAAACGGGAAGCTCGACGAGCAGAGAGAGTGGGCCGTGATGGGGGGCAAGTTCGATATGCAGACGGAACCAGGCATAGCGGCGCGAAGAGGTTGACGGCGTCGCTGGAGCAGGGCTGGCCTGAGGAGGGCTGGTTGGCGCAGCACCCTGTTTTTTGGCGGATCCTGGTTTTTTCGCGGGGGTGGGAGCGGCGGGCGGAGGCGCAATCGTATCTTCGTCGGGGACTTCGCCGATGGAAGGCAAGGCATCGCGAATGGCCCAGCCGGAGTCATTGAAGGCGGGCGATGATACCGAGAGGTCTGAAGAGACGCCGACGCGCCAGTTCTTATCCAGGACAACTGGCGACCCAATGCCGGTGGCGTCAAAGATGGCCGCGGTGACAGGTGGGGCAGGCTTGGCCCGGTGGTGCTGCATTGGCGAGGCCGCAGGGGCGGAATTGGTAACCGGTGCCGCGGGATTTGCACGCGGGGGCGCACTCTGGGCAGCGAGCACCGCAGCCGCGCAGATTGCAATCCAGACTGCTGGCAGAATCTTCAGCCGCAAAACGCCTCCCAATGTTTTCTTCACTGTAAAGGAAAGGCGGGGACAGAGGGAACAAGGGAACGAAGGATTGGGACCATGAACAGCACGATAGTCACGGGCGGACGCGACGTTTTGGGACCAGACCCCGCCCAGCAAACTGTAACGCAAGAATCCCGGGGGTTTGGAACGAGCGGCAATCAAGCTTGGGGACCAAACCCCGTAGGGGCGGGATGGGTAACCAAGTGCAAAAAAGCCGTTTTGCCTTTGTTGCCAAAGTGGAACATACTTGCGTCTAACAGGTGGAGCGAAGCGGCGCTGCAAAGAGCCTGGGTGAGCGCGGCGGCGGAGGTGAGGTCAATGGTGGCAATCGGATACAGAACGGCTGTTCTGGCAGGATTGGCGCTGGCCATGACGGTTGGGGTCTCGGCGCAGTCTACGACTCCCGCGGCCGGGAACTCACAGGACAACCCGACTGCGGCTCAGGCGGGGCAAGCGCCGTCAAGCACCCCCACCGGCAGCTCGCAGACCACCCCGACCACGTCTTCCCCGGCACCCGGCACCACGCCGGTGGGCGGCGATGCGCCGGCTCCATCCGGCAAGCCGGGTCTAGGTTCTGACCCGGGATTGTCAGGAAGTTCCGGCGCTACTGCATCGGCTGACGACAACCAACTGCCCCCCTGCGAAGCCAAGAAAGATGACAAGAAGGACAAGAAGAAGGATAAGGCCAACAAGGACGATAAAGACGATGATCCTGAGCCGGGCACCACGCCGGTGGGCAGCGATTGCGCCGGACCGGTGGATGTAAACAAAGTTATCGATCCGGGCAGCCAGATGATCCCCATCAAGCCAGGCAGCATTGAAGATGTGAGCGCGGTGGGCAACCGCGAGATTGGCAAGCGCGGCTTTGGTAACTGGTATTCGACCGACGGCGAAATCAAGATGGGCAAGCAGTACGCCGACGAAATTGAGAAGAGCGCCAAGTTCATCACCGATCCCGTAGTGGATGAGTATGTGAACCGGATCGGGCAGAACATCGTCAAGAACTCCGACTGCAAGGTGCCGTTCACCATCAAGGTCATTGATTCTGACGAGATCAACGCATTTGCGCTGCCCGGCGGATTCTTCTATGTGAACTCGGGACTGATTCTGGCAGCCGACGAAGAAGCGGAGTTGGCAGGCGTGATGGCGCACGAAACCGCGCACGTGTGCGCGCACCACGCTGCGCGCGAGATGACGCGCATGAATTATGCGCAGATCGGCATGGTGCCGCTGATGATCATGCTGCCCTACGATTGGACAGGCTACGGAATCTACGAAGCAGCGCAGTTGGCCATCCCCATCACATTCCTGCAGTTCTCGCGCGACTTCGAGGCGCAGGCCGACTATCTGGGCGTGCAATATATGTACCGTGCCGGCTACGATCCGCAGGCGTTCATCACCTTTTTTGAGAAGGTGCAGGCGCTCGAAAAACGCAAGCCAGGCCTGGTCGCAAAGGCATTCAGCGACCATCCGCAGACCCCCGACCGCATTCTGCACACGCAAATGGAGATTGCGCGCATTCTTCCTGCCAAGGACGACTATCTTGTCACGACTTCGGAGTTCGACGACGTGAAGGCGCGCCTGGCGCGCATTGAGGACAAGCGGCGCCTGATCGACAACAGGAACGGGCCGAAGCCCTCGTTGCGCCGGGCGAGCACCACCGGCGATGGTTCAGGCGGCTCGAACGGTTCTGGGAATTCGACCGCATCGGGCGGCAACTCCGGCGACTCAACCGATGGACCGCCGACGCTTCATCGCCGCGACGATCAGAACTGAAAGATTAGGCAGCGAGGGAGCGAGGGACCAAGCGGCCACGAGGCGAGATATAGGGAACGGCTTCCCGGGTTGGGAAGCCGTTTTGCATTTGTGCCTGTGATTCGGGGTGCGATGAGTCGCCGCCCGGTGCAGGCGGAATTCCGCTTGGCTATACTTGACGCAATCGGCTCGCCATGAAAAAGATTGCAGCGGTCGCGGCGGTCTTTATCTTCATCCTTCTGTTGACGAAGATTGCCAACCAGACTCCGCCGGAACCGCCATCGGGCTACACCTTCTGGCTCTACGCGCAGCATGTGGTGGAATGCACGCCCGACGACATCACGCTTGTTGATGTGCATCAGGCTGAGACGCACTTTGAAAAGGACCTTAGCTGGCCCGACTGCTCGACATTTCAAAAAACCGATGTGCTGGACTTTCACTTGTCGCGCGGCGCAAAGACCAAATTCCTTAGCGATGAGCCGACGGCCTGGTGGCGGAAAGAGATGTGACACTGCGGGAAGCCTCGATGCTAGTCGCCGAAAGCACCCCCTGCTGCAGGCCGGACCATCTGCTTCACCAGCGCTACCCCTTGCGGAAGCTCATCAGCGCACCCACAAGAGGATGAGGTTTTCCCCCCTTGAGCTTCAGCGGCTAGCGGACGAAAGCCCATGGAAATCCTGTAACTTACGGAAATTCCTTGAATGAACCGATCAGGTCAGGTTAAATACAGGATTACCGGCCAATCGGCCGCCGCGATACTAGTCTGCTCATCCGGGAAGGCACTTATGCGCGCTACCGCTATTCGCTCCAACCTGCTTGTCCCCGAGGTTCGCGAGGTCATGGACATTCGCCAGGCCTCGGATTACCTTGGCATCTCTGCCGATACGCTCTATAAATACGCATCCGATGGCTTTGTTCCGGCGTTCAAGCTAGGCAACCGCTGGCGGTTCAAGCGCTCGCGGCTCGATGAGTGGATGGACCGGCAAAGCGATCTGCACGCGGCGGCTGAAGCGGACGCGGGAAAGAAAAAGCCTGTAGCTCGGGAAACAGCGGGGCGCTAGCTCATCGCTTTCGCTTCGGGCTGCCAGACGTTACCCTGGCGGACGCGCGATCGTCCTTTGATTCTCATCGCATCCGTTTGCCCCTTCCCGCGAATCCCTTCGAACTCTCGCGCATCTTGAAGACTAGTGAAAGCAATGAAGACCAAAAATGCTCAGCTTTCTGCGGGCATTCGAAGCGCCGCGGCGTCGGCACCCCTTTGCCGCTTGCGGTATTGCGATAATGGATGAGTACGCGCCCGGCGCGGAGGTCAAAACAAATGAATGTGATTGAGCTGGTAGGCAACACGCCACTGGCAGAATTGCGGCGCGTGAATCCGAACCCGCGCGTGCGCCTCTTTGGAAAAATCGAAGGCAACAATCCCAGCTCGTCAGTGAAAGACCGCGCAGCCAGATTCATGATTGAAGGTGCGGAAAAGCGTGGGGAATTAAAACCGGGCGTGCGCATCATTGAGCCGACCAGCGGCAACACCGGCATTGCGTTGGCCATGATTGCGGCGGTGAAGGGATTCGAGATCGAGCTGGTGATGCCCGAGACCTCAACCGCCGAGCGCGTGGCCACGATGGAGGCATTCGGCGCGAAAGTGACTTTGACGGCGGGCGACAAGGGGATGGAAGGCGCCATCGATTACGCCCACGAGAAGGTGGCAAAAGGTGGAGTCGTGATGCTGAACCAGTTTGGCAATCCAGACAACTGGCGCGCGCACTACGAAACCACCGGCCCGGAGATCTGGCGCGACACCAGCGGGTCAGTGACGCATTTTGTCTCGTCGATGGGCACGACCGGAACGATCATGGGCACGTCGCGATTTCTGAAAGAAAAGAATCCCAAAATTCAGATTGTCGGCGTGCAGCCAAGCGAGGGCGCCAAGATTCCCGGGATTCGCAGGTGGCCCAAAGAGTATCTGCCGGCAATCTTCGAGCCGAGCCGCGTGGATCAAACTTTGGATGTAACGCAGGAAGAGGCGGAGACGGTGGCGCGAAGGCTGGCCCTGGAAGAGGGAATCTTTGCCGGCGTTTCTTCCGGAGGAGCGTGCGCGGCGGCTTGCCGGGTAGCGAGGTCGATCGACTCCGGAGTAGTGGTTTTTATTGTGTGCGACCGCGGCGATCGATACCTTTCATCTGACCTGTTCTCAAAGGACACGATGGCGGGCAGCCGGAAAGGAAGCGACTGATGGCTGGAAGTACCCACATCAAGCTGGTGCAATCCGGGCCCGCAAAATTTGTGGTGAGCAACGCCGCCGGAGCCACGGGAGTGATCGACGGCCCCGCGGACATGGGCGGCGAAAACGCGGGACTGCGCCCCACGGAAATGCTGCTCGCGGCTTTGGCTGGATGCAGCTCCCTCGACGTTCTTCATATTATGAAAAAAAAGCGCCAGAGCCTGGAGCGCCTTGAGGTGGAAGTCGACGCGGAGCGCGCGGACGCGATTCCCGCTGTGTTCACCAAGATCCATCTGCGGTTCAAAGGCTACGGCGCGATCGAGCTCGAGAAACTGCAGAAGGCAGTTGATCTCTCGATGGAAAAGTATTGCTCGGTTTCAAAGATGCTGGAGCCGACGGTCAAGATTACAGCCGAAGGAGTGCTGGGGTAACTAGTTTGAAGGCGCTTCTGCGTCTGTAAGAGGATTTTTGCTGTAACTCCTTGGCGGCCTCCTTTATCCATTCAGCAGCGAAATTCTTATCGCTTTTACGCCGGGTCTGCGAAACTGTATTTGGAGTGGAGCTTAGGCATTGGCTATTACCCGAGATACTCTGCAAATCACGAATCCGCCTCCGGGCATGATCGCTTCGCGCGCCGGACTTAAGAAGCGTCTCGATAACACCTTCCTGATCGGATTCCCACTGGCCGGATCGGTGGCGAGCATCTTCTGGTTCCGGTCGCATCCCATCCACTGGGTCGAGGTCATCACTTTCGCAGTGGGCTATTTCATCGTTGGAATGGGCACCGGCGTCGGCTTCCATCGCTATTTCTCACACAAAAGCTTTGAAACTCCCCGGTGGGTCGCCTATATGCTGGGCGCTTTCGGCTCCATGTCGTTTCAGAGCTCGTTGCTCACATGGGTCACAGACCACCGCCGGCATCACGCTCACACCGATAACTGCGGCGACAACCACAGCCCGTTCGTCGATGGACACTGCGAGCACGAAAACTCGTTGCGGGGGCTCTTCCACGCGCACATCGGATGGATGTTCGACGACACCAGCACCGACGTCAACATCTACGGCCGCGATCTGGCGCGCGATCCCGTGATTCGCTTCTACGCGCGCACGCACTACGTATGGCCGGTCATCTCCGTGGCCATTCCCTGGCTGGTCGGCTATGCGTTCGGCGGCCTCGTGGATGCATGGGGTTGTTTCTTCGCCGCATGCCTCAGGACAGTCCTCTTCCAGCATTCAGTCTGGGCGGTGAACTCTCTCGGCCACACCTTTGGCTACGAGAACTACAACATGAAGAACAACAGCAAGAACAACAGGATTCTTGCATGGCTCACCTTCGGCGACGGTTACCACAACAATCATCACCGCTATCCGCGCTCAGCCTTTCACGGAATGTTCGAGCACGAAATGGACCTGAACGGCCTGATCATTTTGGGTTTGAGAAAAGTCGGCTTGGCGCGCAACATTCTCTTTGCCGACGGCTACCTCGGCGATAAACGTCCGGTTCTTCCTGCGGAGGCTCGGTGCGAAGAACCCGTCGACGCAAAGTATCCGCCGGCAACAGGCGCGGCCGCGAGCAGCTAGATCCTGGATCAGCGCGCCGCTCAGCCCAGCGTGATAAAACTAACCCGATGGACCACTTCCGCCGCATCGGCGCGCTGCGCCGCAGGCTCACTCGCGCCGGCCTTCCCGGAATTCTCGTCACGCACCTTCCCGACGTTCGCTATCTTTGCGGATTTACCGGCTCGAGCTCCGCGCTGGCTGTGACCCGCAGGTCCTCGCGCATGTTTACTGACGGGCGGTATACAACGCAGGCCGCCGCGGAGGTGAAGGCAGCGCAGGTCGAGATCGGCTCGGGTTCGCCGGCGGTGGCCGCTGCACAGTGGCTTGCAGCGCAGCCGGGGGTGGCGATGGCCGGCTTCGATCCCGCAAAAACCACCGTCGCCGATCTGGCCCGCTGGAAGCACGAGCTGCCCAGCCGCGTGCGCAGAAGCTTCTTCCAGGCACTGCCGGTTTCGCTGGTTGAGCAGTTGCGCTCTGTGAAGGACGGTGATGAGCTGGCGGTGATGGCCGAAGCCGCGCTGATGGGCTGCAAGCTGTTCGAGCACATTCTTGGCGTGCTGCGGCCAGGCATTGCCGAAATGGAAGTGGCTGCGGAACTCGAGCACCAGGCACGTATGTTGGGCGCCGAGGGAATGTCGTTCGAGACCATCGTTGCGTCGGGTCAGCGCTCGGCTTTGCCGCACGGGCGCGCGACCACTGCGCCCCTACCGCGCCGCGGGTTCGTAACCATGGACTTCGGTATAATCCACAAGGGTTACTGTTCCGATATGACGAGGACAGTTTTCCTGGGCAAGCCAAAAACGGGGGAACGAAAGGCGTACGAAGCGGTGCTTCAAGCGCAGGAGAACGCGGTTGACGCCGTTGCCCCAGGCGCAAGCTGCGCCGAAGTTGATGAGGCTGCGCGAAGCATTTTGCGCGGGGAGGGATTGGCTGAGGCGTTTACGCATTCCACCGGCCATGGCGTCGGCCTGGAGATTCACGAGCCGCCGCGGGTGGGCGCCGGGCAAACAAACCGGTTGCAGCCGGGGATGGTGATTACGATCGAGCCGGGCATCTACATTGCTGGAAAGTTTGGCATTCGCATCGAAGACATGGTGGCTGTGACGCGTAGCGGTGGACAGGTGCTGACCCCGGCACCCAAGGCGCTGATCGAGCTTTGAATCGCGACGAAAAGTTGTTGGTCTGAGGGAACCGGAATTGAAGGAACGAATGAAGCAACAAGACGTTGAAGATCTGCGGCAACTGATTGAGTTCTTGAAGCAGCACGGCGTGTCTGAGTTCGACGTGGACCGCGGCGATTTGAAGCTGCGCCTGAAATTCAATCCGGCCGAGAGCGGGCCGGCGGGGTTGAGCGACCTTGCGCGGTTGCTTCAGTCGGTGCCCCAAAACGTGGCACAGGCCGCGGCTGCGAGCGCTCATGCTGGACCGGCTTCCGGAGCGGCGGGTGCTGCCGCAGAGCCGGCGGATGCCGAGGCCGGTTTACACATGGTGAAGTCGCCGATCGTGGGTACATTTTATGGTTCGCCATCTCCCGGCGCAGCGCCCTTTGTCACCCCCGGCGATCACGTGGAAAAGGGCCAGGTGATTGCCATCATCGAAGCCATGAAGTTGATGAATGAAATCGAAGCCGACGTTTCCGGCGAAGTGGTCAAGTGCCTGGTATCGAACGGGCAGGCCATCGAATTCGGGCAGCCGTTATTTTCGGTTCGGCCTGCATGAGCGCATTCGCCTCCATTATCCCCCTGAAGGTTGCACATGTTTCGTAAAGTTCTCATCTCCAATCGGGGCGAAATCGCGCTGCGCGTGTTGAACGCGTGCCGGGAACTCGGCATTCGCACCGTTGCAATCTACAGCGAGGCCGACCGCAATTCGCTGCATGTGCGCTTTGCCGACGAGGCCATTTGCATCGGGCCGCCGCGCGCCGCGGACAGCTACCTGAACGTGCCCGCGGTGATTTCAGCGGCCGAGATTGCAGACGTAGAAGCCATCCATCCCGGATACGGACTGCTGAGCGAGAATGCAAACTTTGCCGAAGTCTGCCGCGCATCGAACATCAAGTTCATTGGCCCTCCGCCCGAGGTGACGCGGCTGATGGGCGAAAAGGAAAAAGCGCGCCAGGCGATGAAGAAGGCCAAGGTCCCGATTCTGCCGGGATCGGACGGGATTCTGGCAACGGCCGATGAAGCACGCGAGTGGGCCGACAAAGTTGGCTATCCGGTGATCCTGAAGGCCAAGGCCGGCGGCGGCGGGCGCGGCATGAGAATCGTGCGCGATGCTGAGGATTTGCCGAACCTGTTTTATGCGGCGTTTACTGAGGCGGCGAACGCGTTCGGCAATGGCGAGCTCTACATGGAGAAGTTCATCGAGGACCCGCGCCACATCGAATTCCAGGTCCTCGCCGACGAGCATGGCAACGTGGTTTCGCTTTTCGAGCGCGAGTGTTCCATCCAGCGCCGGCATCAGAAGCTGATTGAAGAGGCACCCAGCCTGCAGGTGACGCCGAAGCTGCGCGAGGAGATCGGCAAGACGCTCTGCAAATGCATGGGCGAGATCGGTTACCAGAACGCCGGCACGGTGGAGTTTCTGATGGATAAGAGTCATCAGCTCTACTTCATCGAAATGAATACGCGCATCCAGGTTGAGCACCCGGTGACGGAAGCAATCACGGGCATTGATCTGGTGAAGGCGCAGTTGCGCATTGCATCGGGAGAAAAGCTGGATGCCATTTTGCCGCCTAAGCTTGAGATTCGCGGCCACGCCATTGAATGCCGCATCAATGCAGAGCATCCGCACAAGTTCACGCCGTCAGCTGGGAAGATTACCGCGTTCAATGTGCCGGGAGGCAATGGAATCCGCGTCGACACCGCACAGTACGCAGAAGGCGTGATTCCGCCTTACTACGATTCGCTGATCGCCAAGTTGATCTCTTATGGCGTTGACCGCGAAGAGGCCATGGCCCGCATGCGGCGCGCGCTCAGCCAGTTCGTGGTGCAGGGAATCGATACTTCGATTCCGCTTCACGAAGCCATCTTCGAGGACGAAAGCTTCAGAGCGGGCCAATTCGATACCGGCTTTATGGAGCGGTTCATTGCCGCCCGTGGAGACAATCCGAAAGAGCAGTAGCCGGTAGCTTTCGCCAGGCGCCGGGAGGAGAGCCCCTCCTGGAAACGCTTTTCGTTGCTCAAGCAATCCTTCCATCAGCCCGGCGTCATCCAAGCAGCAGAGGTTGACGCACCATGGGCCTCGCGCCGCTCATCGTCGCCATTCAAACGGGCCCCGTCGGAACCTCCCCAAACTCGTCCTTCGCCGGATATTTCGCCATCGGCCTCTTCGCCGCAGTGGTCGCTCTCGTGGTTCTGGTCATCGTCCGTTCCAACTCGCGCCACGTTCCAAAGTCGTGAAAAGTCGTCCCTTTGGAGCGAGGATCTGGAGTTTTCCACAGAAATATTCGTATTTTGTTCGCCTCTTAATGTGCCTTCGCGCTATGCTGGCTGGGCAACAGGGAGGTTGCACGAATGGATGCTCAAAAAGCACTAATTTTGGAGTTTGATCGGGAGATGGGAAATACCCGGAAGTTGCTTGATGCGATCCCGGCCGATGCCGATTGGAGCTTTAAGCCACACACCAAATCAATGACCCTGGGCCGCCTGGCGGGGCACCTGACGGATTTTGTCGGCGACTGGGGAAACCACGCGCTGACGTTGGACAAAGTGGAGTTTGCTGCCGACCACAAATGGGAGCCCTACGCGCCGAAGAGCAAAGCGGAGCTGCTGGAGCGCTTCGACAAGAAATTGGTGGAGACGCGCGCCGCGCTGGTGGCGACCACCGGCGAAGCCTGGGACCGCAACTGGAAGTTTATCTTTGGCGGGCATGCGTGGATCGACGACACCAAGTGGAATGTGTTCCGCGAAACCGTCTTGAACCACATGATTCATCATCGTGGGCAGTTGACGGTTTACCTGCGGCTGATTGGCGCCAAGGTTCCGGGAATCTACGGACCCAGCGCGGACGAGATGTGAGAAGAGCAGTTCATAGTTCACAGTTCGTAGTTCGCGGTCCAAGGTTTCGCACCTCGGGGAAGGCCCAATCAGCGATCCGGCAGGTAGTTACCCGATCCGTGAGTTCTATACACTAAGAACTACGAACCGCGAACTGTGAACTTTCCTTTCTCCTTTCCGAAGGTCTACCCAATCCTCGATTCGAGCGTGTTTCCGCAGACGGGGCGGGCGGAATTCCTTCGGCGGCTGGCAAGCGGGTTGGCCGACGCCGGCGCAACCCTGCTCGAGTATCGAAACAAAACCGGAGCCGATGCGGAGTTGCTCGCAGATGCTGCGATTCTGCGTGCCGCACTTCCGGCCGGAACCGCCAAGCTGATTCTCGACGACCGTGCCGAACTCGTAGAAAAGGCCGGCTTCGATGGCGTGCATGTCGATGCTGGCGATGTCACGCCCGCCGAGGCTCGGCGGCTGCTGGGGCCCGACAAGATCATCGGTACATTTGGCGGGAGTGAAGCGCTCCTGCCTAGAATCCTTGCCGAGCCCGCAGATTATTTTTCGATTGGGCCGATCTTTCCCACCACAACTAAGCAGGCGACGAAAGCGTCCATCGGAGCGGCAGGAGTGCGAAAGCTGCGCGAACAAGCCGGCCCCCACGCTGTCCTCGTTGCAGTTGGCGGCGTCACGCTCGACGCTGCGCCTGCAATCCTCACCGCAGGCGCGAGCGTGATCGGTGTCTCCGCGGCGATCTTTCGTGCCACGGATCCGGCGGCTGAATTCCGCCGGTGGACTGCCTGCCTGGGTTAACCTCGTTTCCAGGCTGCTAGCACAAGTGACACAGATTGAGGCAGCCTGTACGAAAACGAGGCAGCCGTTTGTACTGACTTGGTGCAGCTCTGGGCGAAATTCGAGCAACGTTGTCCGACTTCGAGACTGAGACCGCCTCAAAACGAGACAATTCTCATGAGAGAAAACTCAGCGGGACCAACCCGCGATTGACCGAGGAGGGAATCGAATGCTTTTGATCGTCGGTACCGTGCGTCTTCCTGCGGATCGCCTGGACGCGGCGCGCGCCATCATGTCCGAAATCGTTGCTGCCAGCCGTGCGGAGGCAGGATGCCTGGAGTATTCCTATGCGGAGGATGTGATCGATCGCGGCCTCATCCACATTACCGAGCGATGGAAAGACCGCAATGCGCTCGACGAGCATCTCAAGACCGCTCATCTGGCAGAATGGCGGGCCGCATGGCCCGCCCTCGGCCTCGGCGAACGCAACCTGCATTTGTATGAGGTCGGCGAACCGCTGCCCATATGAGATGGCGACCAAGACGAGATCGCGAACGGCCCGCCGCCATATCGCGCCACCGTATCGTATGATTGCGTAACGAGATCCAGCGGATTTTCGTGGCCCCGTTGCTCCATCCATCTGACCGGGAGGATGTCGATCCTTGATTTCAAAACTGCTGCGCGTTAAGCCCATGTCGATGCTCTCAGCGGAGGCAGGCGAACAGGGCGAGCACACGCTGAAACGTTCGCTGGGCGCCGTTAACCTGATCACACTGGGCATCGGAGCCGTGATCGGCGCAGGCATTTTTGTGCTGACCGGCCAGGCTGCAGCGCTCTATGCGGGCCCGGCCGTGGCACTCAGCTTTGTGCTGGCAGGAATTACCTGTGCGTTTGCCGGGCTGTGCTATTCGGAGTTCGCATCGATCATTCCGATTGCCGGGTCGGCATACACCTACGGTTACGCCACCCTCGGCGAGTTTGTGGCGTGGATTATCGGCTGGGATCTCGTGCTCGAATATGCCTTCGGCGCGTCAACTGTTGCGTCTGGCTGGTCAGGGTACTTCAATAGCCTGCTGCAGCAATATGGGATTTATATTCCGCCGCAGCTGACGGCATCGACCGGTACGCATCTGGTTTTCTACCAGCATCAATGGATGCCCCTGATGTCGCTGCCGCCGGGAGTGAGCGACGCTGGGTTGCCGCACGCGACCGCGGCGTTCAATTTGATTGCCATGGCGATTGTCATGGTCATCACTGTGATTCTGGTCATCGGCATCAAGGAGTCTGCAAATTTCAACTCCGCGATCGTGTTCATCAAGCTGAGCGTGGTGGCGATTTTCCTCGTGGTTGGCGGCTATTACCTCATTCGCCATCCTGAACTCGCAAAGTTGAACTGGCATCCGTTCGTTCCTCCGAGAGATGCAAACGGGAACTTCGGCTGGGGAGGCATCTCGAAGGGCGCATCGCGCATTTTCTTTGCATACATCGGATTCGATGCGGTTTCGACGGCGGCGCAGGAAGCGAAGAAGCCGCAGCGCGATATGCCCATCGGTATTCTCGGATCGTTGCTGATCTGCACCATCCTGTACATCATGGTGTCAATGGTTTTGACCGGCCTCGTGAGCTACAAAACCCTCAACGTTGGCGCACCCGTTGCGGTGGGGATTGACGCGACAGGCGTGAGCTGGGGCGCGCTGCTGGTGAAGATAGGCGCGGTCTTCGGCCTGGCCACCGTGATGCTGGTGATGCTGCTGGGACAGACGCGCGTGTTTTATTCCATGTCGAAAGACGGGCTGCTTTGGAAGTGGGCCTCGGCCGTGCATCCGAGGTTTCGCACCCCGTGGATCACAACGATCGTGTTCGGAATCTTTGCCGGTCTGTTTCCCGCAGTTCTGCCCATCGACAGGCTCGCCGACCTGGTGAACATCGGCACGCTCCTGGCTTTCACAATCGTTTGCGCCGGCGTCTGGGTTTTGCGCGTGCGCCATCCCGAGTTGCATCGGCCCTTCAAAACCCCGCTGGTACCGCTTGTGCCGATCCTGGGAATGCTATCGGCGATCTACCTCATGTCGCGGCTCGCGCTGATTACATGGGAGGTCATGATCGGCTGGCTGATTTTCGGGCTGATCATTTACTTTGGCTATTCCGTGAAGCACAGCAAGGTGCAGCAGTTGGCCAGGGCACAGTCGGCGGACTAAGCCCAGATTCTTCGAGTCCAAAAACAGCGGCCTCCCTCAGCGGGAGGCCGTTTTGCTTTCTGTGAAATAGTTTGGATCGCTTTACGCCGTCGTCTTCGCACAGAACTCGTCGAAGGCGCGCATGAGCTCCGAGGCGATTTCCTGAGCCGTCGATTGTTCGATGACAAAACGCTGCATCAGGTAGACGAGCTTTCCGTCGCGCAGAATCGCCACTGCCGGTGAGCTCGGCGGATTGCCCTCAAAGTAACTCCGGGCGCGCTCCGTGGCCTCGCGATCCTGCCCGGCAAAAACCGTGATCTTGCGGTCGGGCTGGTTGGCAGAATTCGAAAGCGCGAGCCGGATGCCGGGACGCGCCTTGCCGGCCGCGCAGCCGCAAATGGAGTTGACGACGAGCAGGGTTGTTCCGGGCTCGGCCAGCGCCGCGTCCACTTCTGCGGCTGTCCTGGTCTCCTTTAATCCCGCGCGCACCAGTTCTTCGCGCATGGGAATCACCATCAGTTCTGGATACATGTTTTTGCCTCCGGCAGAGGAAGCTGCCTGTAGCTATTCTATCGTGCGAAGGCGTTCCGGTGTAGCCTTGAACCGATGCAGATCAAAGAAAGCCAACTCCTCGCGCCGTTTACTACGTTCGGCGTCGGCGGACCGGCTCGCTGGTTTGTTGAAGCGGCCACCGAAGCCGAAGTTGCTGAGGCAAGTGAGTGGGCCCGCGAGCGTGGCGTGCCGCTCTTTGTGCTCGGCGGCGGCAGCAATGTGCTGGTTGCGGACGCGGGATTCGCCGGACTCGTGCTGCGCATTGCATTGAAGGGGATCGAGCGGGACGGCGAACGTTTTCGCGTTGCCTCCGGCGAAGATTGGGATGCCTTTGTCGACCAGGCAATTGGTGCCGGATTCGCCGGAGTGGAGTGCCTGGCTGGAATTCCGGGAACCGTTGGCGGAACGCCGGTGCAGAATGTCGGCGCGTACGGGCAGGAGGCGGCTTCGCTCATTGAACGTGTCCGCGCATTCGATTTGCATGCGCGCACATTTGTCGAGCTTTCCAACGCTGAGTGCGGATTTTCATATCGTCGCAGCCGCTTCAATTCCGTGGATCGGGAGCGGTTTGTTGTAACGCGTGTTGATTTCATGCTGAAAGAAAACGGCGCGCCGTTGCTTGCTTACCAGGACCTTAAGGACCATTTTCGAGATCGGGCGAAGGCGCCGACGCTCAAAGAGACAGCCGATGCTGTGCGCGCGATCCGGCGAAAGAAGGGAATGTTGATCGTCGAAGGCGATCCGGACTGCCGCAGCGCGGGAAGCTTCTTCAAGAATCCGTCCGTTGCGCCGGGAATTGCGGAGCGCATCCGCCAGATCGCTGCAGGCGCCGGGGCAACGCCAAGAATGTTTCCCGCGAGCGATGGGCTGGTGAAAGTTCCCGCGGCGTGGCTGATCGAGCAGGCGGGGTTCCACAAGGGCTACGCGCTGGGCCCGGCGGCCATCTCATCGCGCCACACGCTGGCGCTGACAAATCGGGGAAGCGCAACGGCGGAAGAGATTCTTGCGCTGGCCGACCAAATTGCCTCGGCCGTCGAGGCCCGCTTCGGCATAAAGCTGGAGCGCGAGCCTGAGCTCGTGGGGCATTAAGTAGCCTGGATCCGCGTGGCCAGCCGATTGCGCTCTTCGGCGAGCACTTCCCGCGCCGGCCCGAGCGCCGCTTGCCGGCCTTCGTGCAAAAACAGGACCTCAGCGTTCGTCGCTAATGCGTCGCTCACATCGTGCGTTGCCATCACTGCCTGCACGCGGTTGTCGCCGAGCCAACTCTGCAAGCGATTGAGCAGCGCATCGCTGGCTGCGCCGTCCAGCGCGGAAAACGGCTCGTCGAGAAGAAGCAAGCGCGGCGCCGGAGCGAGCGCTCGCGCCAGGGCGATGCGCTGCGCCTGGCCTCCCGATAAATCCCGCGGCTTGCGAACGGCGAGTTCCTTTGCGTTCACAAGCTCGAGCATTTCTTCTACGCGATGTGCGCGCGCAGCGCGATCGATCCCATGGAGTCCGTAGGCAACGTTTGCGGCTGCTGTCAGGTGAGGGAAGAGCGCCGGCTGTTGCGAAACCAGCGAGATGTTCCTGCGTCCCGGCGCATCGTAATGCCGCGCAGTCATGTCGGTCAGCGTGCGGTTGTCGAGAGCGATTCTTCCGCGCTGCGGGCGATCGAGCCCTGCGAGCAGGCGCAGCAATGTGCTTTTGCCCGCGCCCGAGGGCCCGAAGATGACGGTCCAATCGGAGGCGAATGTGCATTCCACATCCAGGTGGAAGCTTCCGCGCCGCGCATCGAGTGAGAATCTAAGCACGCTGCTCACTCCCGCGTTTTCTGCTGGTGCTATAGATGGCGGCCAGTGCTAGGACGCTGAGCCCCAGAAGCACCGCCGCCGTGCGATTGGCGGCGGCATAATCGAAACTCTCCACCTGGTCGTAGAGAACGATCGACAGCGTGCGCGTGGCGCCGGGAATATCGCCGCCGAGCATCAGCACCACCCCGAATTCCCCGACGGTGTGAAGAAAACTGAGCACGATTGCGGCCAGAAATGAGCGGCGCGCCACGGGAATGAAAATGCTTGAGACCAGGCGCACGGGGCCGGCGCCGAGCAGACGCGCTGCCTCCACAAGAGCGGTATCGACCGACGCGAAGCCGGCGACCAGAGGCTGCACCGCGAAGGGAAGACTGTAGATGACCGAGCCGACGACGAGGCCATCGAAGGAAAACGCCAGCGGATGACCCAGCACGGCGGCGATGCCGCGCCCGAACGCTGTCCGCGGCCCGAGCAGGACGAGAAGAAAAAAGCCAAGCACCGTGGGTGGCAAAACCATGGGCAATGTGGATAGTGCTTCGACGGCGGCGAGCCATCGTCCGCGGCCCAGCACGATTAGCGCAGCAAGCGGCACGGCGATGGCGAGAAGAATCGCTGTGGTGACGCCGGCGAGGCGAAGCGAGAGCGCGAATGCTTGCCAGTCCATCGCGCTCATCTCACCGGCGTGAGGCCGGATTTTGCAAGTTCTGCCTGCACTGCAGGTGAGAGGAGAAAATCGAGAAGCTTGCGCGCCGCAGCCCGCTGGCCGGTTTTGCTGATAATGACCGCGCCCTGCTCGATGGGCGGGTAAAGATCGCGGGGCATAACAAAATAGGAGCCGTCGGCAAAGAGGGTCGGCGTAAGCGCGGAGGTGAGCGAGATCAGGCCCGCATCGGCATTGGCAGAGTCGACGAATTGCGCGGCCTGTGCGATGTTTTCGGCAGTCACGAGGCGCGGCTTGAGTCTGTCGTAGAGCTTCATGCTCTTAAGCGCAGCCACTGCCGCCCGGCCGTAAGGAGCGCGTTCAGGATTGGCAATCGCTAGGCGATTGAGCGCGGGTGAACGCAGCACATCGAGCGACGGGGGAAGCAGGTGCGAATCCTTCCGCTCCCACAAGACGAGTGTTCCGCGCGCATACGTGATTGGCGCGGCGGAATCGCCCGGCCCGGCGGCGCCGGCGAGGCCTGCTTCGATCAGGCGCTTGGGAAAGCTCAAATCGGCGGAGAGAAAAACATCGAACGGCGCGCCGTTTTCAATCTGCGCGGTCAGCGTCGCGGAAGATTGATAGGTCGCCTCCGCGTGGATGCCCGTGGCGCGCTCGAACTGGCTCAGGATCGGCGGAAGCAGTGGCTCCAAATCAGCCGCTGCGGCCACGCGCAAAGGCGCCTGCGCACCGAGCGGCGCGAGAACCAGGAGCGGCAACAATGCCGCGAAGAGTTGCTTAGGCACCGGCGTGCGAGGCCCTCCATCCACAGCTTGAATCGCCGTACACCTGCTAGGCTAACACTTAGAGATGAGTGACAATCTGCACCAGTTACGTTGTTTTGGATGCGGCAGCCGCATCGCTGGAGCGGAAGCGCGGGCCGATTTTCGCTGCGCGAATTGCGGGGATCTTTTTGAGGTTGAGTATCCCGGTTGGAACCAGCGCGGAGGGAACGATCGGCCGAATCCGGGCGCGCTGAAGTGGCTGTGGCGCGAGCGACGCTGCTCCGGCGAGGCGCTGAATCAATCGGGCGTTTGGCGATACAGGGAACTGTTGCCGATTCTCGACAGCTTCGGCGATGCGGTGTCGCTGCGCGAAGGAAACGTTCCGCTCTATCATCTGCGGCGCTCGGCAAAAACGTTGGGAATTGATCAGCTTTACGCCAAGCATCAGGGAATGAATCCGACCGGCTCGTTCAAAGACACGGGAATGACCGCGGCGCTGAGCGTGGCCAAGGAGCGTGGATTCACGTGGGTCGCGTGCGCATCGACGGGAAACACATCAGCCTCGATGGCCGCCTATGCGGCGCGCGCCGGAATGCGCAGCCTGGTATTGATTCCCGAGGGAAAAATTGCGTGGGGAAAACTCTCGCAGGCCATGGACTACGGCGCGGTTACCTGCCAGGTTCGTACTGACTTCGACGGCTGCCTGCGCCTGCTCACCGAAATCGTACGCAAAGCGCCCATCTATCTCCTCAATTCCGTGAACCCATATCGGCTTGAAGGGCAGAAGACTCCCGCCATCGAAATTGCCGAGGCCATGGACTGGAATGTGCCCGACCACCTGATTGTGCCGGGAGGCAACTTGGGCAACAGTTCGGCCCTGGGCAAAGGATTCCGTGAGATGCGCGAGTTGGGGCTGGTGGCGCGGCTGCCGAAGATCAGCGTGATCCAGGCTGCAGGGGCGAATCCTCTTGTGCGCAGCCTCAGGAAAAATCACGGCGCGGTGCTCGAGCCTGTGGAAGCGAACACGCGCGCGACAGCTATCCGCATCGGGAATCCGGCGTCGTGGCGCAAATCCGCGCGGGTGATTCAGGAGAGCGGTGGATGGTGCCTTGACGTGACCGAGGCTGAGATCGCGATGGCCAAGGCGGAAATTGGCGCGGAAGGCCTCGGCTGCGAGCCGGCCTCCGCAGTGACTCTAGCCGGCCTGAAGAAACTGCGAGCGCAAGGCGTCATCCGGTCAGGAGAAACCGTCGTGTTGGTCCTCACCGGCCACACGTTGAAGGATGCTGATTACACCATCGAATTTCATCGCGGAACGCTTTTGACGGACGAAGAGAAGACGGGGTCGGAGCACGCAATCGACGCGTTGCGCCGCGATGCAGTCACAGTGGACGCTACGCCGGCTGCGGTGCTGGCGGCCATCGAGGGCGAAGTGGGATGAGCGGAAATCCCAACGATCAAAGCAAGCCGGATGTTTTTCGCGTGCGCCTGCCTGCAACCTCCGCCAATCTCGGTCCCGGATTCGACGCAGTGGCGGTTGCGCTGGATTTCTTCCTGGAGATCGAAGCCGAACCAGCGCCGGAGTTTTCACTCACGGCAAGAGGTCGCGATGCCGCTCGTTGCGCCAGGCTCGAAGATAATCTGATTCTCGAAACCTACAAGCAAATCTTGCGCGGCAACCGGCGGGCGATCGTTCCGCTCGCCGTCCGAATGGTCAACGCAATCCCGCTTGGCATGGGTTGCGGGTCCTCAGCGGCTGCGCGCCTGGCGGCCATAGCGCTGGCCGCGAACTTCGGAAAGCTCGGCTGGAACACCGCGCGTGTTCTCGAAGAGGCTTACAAACTGGAAGGGCACCCGGACAACGTGGCTGCATGCTGGCTGGGAGGGTTCGTGACCGCGGTATGCGAGGGCACCAAGGTGCAGGTAGCGCGGGTCGACCCACCCGCGGACTGGCGCGCGATTGTCGCGCTGCCGGCGGAACCGCTTTCGACCAGCAAAGCGCGCGAGGTTTTGCCGGCCAGTTATCCGCTCCGCGATGTTGTGGCGAATCTTCAAGCGGCGGCGGTGCTGGGCCTCGCATTTTCACAGGCGCGCGCCGATCTGCTCCGCCTGGCAATGAACGATCGCATTCATCAACCGTATCGCATGGCGATCTGTCCGCTCCTGCCGGTTCTCTTGCCGCTTGTCGGAAGCCACGGAATTCTGGGAGTGGCGTTGAGCGGAGCGGGACCTGCGGTGCTGATCGTTGTCGACGGCGAAGAGAGCATGGCGGGCTCTTCAGCCGCAGTGCAAAATCTTGTTCGGTCAGACCTGTTAATGACCAGCTTTTCAAACGTCGGCGCATTCCAAACGATTGAAAACATTTGATTTCACGGCCCGAAATTTCTCCCTGCCGCCAAATCCCCCGTTATGAGTCAGTTACCATGGTTAGCTAGGTGAGTAGTCACCAAAAAACTGGTTACCGCGCCTATTACTGAAGTTTGCTTGATATTTATCGATTAAACACCTTACATTCGCACCGTGGGCAGTTCTGGGGGAGGGCTGCTCTAGCGCCTGTGATCCTTAACGGATCCGGGCGCTTTTACTTTGTACGCAAACGTTTTTGCGTCCCTCGCCGACACTGCAAATTCGGAATCGAAATCGCGCCTCGTTCCAATCAACCATTCATCTGAAAACGTTTTGCATTCTCGCTGCGGGATCGCGGCCTGCGACTTTGCGCGCTTTTCCGCATCAGATGAAATATACGGTCTCCTGTACAATGAACGGGTGACGGTCCGCTAGGAGGATCATGGCTGGGACGGGCGTTTTGGAAGTAAGTGATGCGAATTTTGATCAGGAAGTACTGAAAAGCGAGCAGCCGGTTTTAGTGGATTTTTGGGCCGTGTGGTGCGGGCCGTGCAAGGCGATCGCACCCATTGTGGACGGCGTTGCAGCTGCGTATGCGGGGAAATTAAAGGTGGCCAAGGTGAACGTGGATCAGAATGGCGCGACGCCCTCGCGCTATGGGATTCGCGGCATTCCGACTTTACTCTTCTTCAAGGGCGGCAAAATCGCCGACCAGGTTGTGGGCTACGTGGCCCAGGATGTGATTGAAGAGAAGGTCAAGAAGCTGATCGCCTAAACGATTTTGTGGCAGCGAAGCCCGGCCTCGTGCCGGGCTTTTCTGCGTCCGGAACAATCGATTTCACATTCCGCGGCGGAATTGGATAATCCGGCGGCGGTCGCGCTTTGAAGGCCGACGGTCGGGTACGCGGATGTACTGCTCGAGCGCCTTGCGCTCCTCGGCAAGATGGAGCCGCGCTTCGCGGCTGGCATCGGATTCGCGATAGAGATTCTGCGCGATGGCTGCGGGCCCACGCGCGGCGCTGATCCCTAAAACCTCCACCTCAAACACGCCGCGTTCGTTTTCGATGCGTAATTTGTCGCCGGCGCGGACTTCGCGCGCAGGTTTCGATCGCACTCCATTCGATTGAATGCGGCCCATATCGCAGGCGCGCGAGGCGATGGCGCGCGTCTTGAAAAAACGCGCGGCCCAGAGCCACTTGTCCATTCGCAGAGATTCCAACTGCCGCACAGCTTCCATGGCGGTTCACGAGGAGCGCAATCAAGAATGTATCAGGATTTTTCGCCGGCCTTCCAGAGATACAGGTGGCTGGAGTCGCTCGACGTCGCCACAGCCAGCCCTTTGCGGTGCGTGGCACGGTTGAGGGCGGAGCGAATCCTGGCCTTACTGTCGGGCAAATCGGAAAGGGGAACTTTAAGCGCGTTGCCGCTGGGCAGCCGTTCTAAATGATTCAACAGCAGCGTAACAATCCGGCTATGCTTGCCCGCGCGCCCTCTGGGAACCTCATCTCGCTGAACCGATTGAAATTTCATTGCCGCGGATTCCGTTTTCCTCGGAGTGGCGCTGATAGTCCTCATCTCATGAGATGCATAAACGAATGCAGCGTATGCCTGTTTCAGCCGGAGCGAACATCCCTTTTCGTATTGCTAACGTATCGCATCGCAAGCCAAAGCGTACCGGGGCCGGATTGAATCGTTATTGATCGCGTAAAAATAACCGATGCGTGTAAAAAATCCCGAGATTGATGTTGGAAAAATTCGTTTCCACCTATGCTAATCTCATGCAAGAAACGAAGTTTCAACCGATCGGCGACGAATGGCACGAGGGTTGCTGAGGCATTATTGAGGCTTCGACATGTCTATGAGCGGAACACGAAACACCCCTATCGTGCCTGTCGGCGAAGCTCAAGTTTTCCATGAATTCAACTTTCGCCCCCGGGTCTTGGTGGTCGATGACGAGACGTCTATCGCTGACACCACCGCAACCATTCTTTCCATGAGCGGCTACGATGCCAAGGCCGCATACGATGGAAATGAAGCGCTTGAGTCTGCCTTGCTTTTGCCGCCACACCTGGTCATCACGGATGTGGTTCTGCCGGGAATGAACGGAATCGAACTGGCAATTACATTGCAGCGTGTTTTTCCTGATTGCCAGATCGTGCTTTTCTCGGGCCAGGCTTCAACCGTGGATCTGCTCGCTGCGGCCGGATCAGCTGCGCGCCGTTTCACGTTGCTCAGCAAACCTGTTCCACCAGAGCAGCTGCTGGCCACCGTGAAAGAGAAGCTACGCGCGGCCATTCGGAAATCGGTTCCATCAAGCGCAAATTAAGGTCATCGCGTTAGCGCCCGCGCCGCTGAGTGCGTCGCGTCGGCATTTCTCCGCCCGCGGCCATTCAATGCGCCGGTGCAGCGCCTCCGTGCATTTGCGCCTCAACGTCGTCGAACTTAGCGTCGTCGATCGCCGAGATCACAAACGGATCGGCCGTGGGAATCAGCGGCATTTTGAAATCCATGGTCCATGTCTCGCCGGCATTCAGCTGCCGTGCGTAGGTGACGATGCCAACCGGGGTGTCTGGTGCGGCGTCGACATGCGTCACTCCGAGAACGTATTGCGGGTTCGGCTGATCCCAGTTTTTGCGAATCGTAAAACTGCGGTCGATAAAGCCCGGCGGAAAAATATAGAGATCGCGATTGAAGCGATAGAAATTCGCATCGTCGAAATAGTTCACCCAGCCGCGATTGAATGCCTCGCCAGGTTGGCCGGTCGGCGCAGCCGGAGCATTCGGATCCTGGTAGCGGAATCCTGATGCGAGCACGGCGCGGCGCTGCTCCTTCGTCTGGTTCGCGATCTCAACGCGAATGAAGTCGACCTCCGGTTCCACGATGCCCGATTCAATGTCGAATCCCGGCATAAATGGAAACTTGGCGTGCTGGCGCGCGCGTACGATGGCGCTTCTGTCGACCTTGCCGGCGAAGATAGTGAAACGGTAGCCGATTCCGTCGTGCTCGAACTCGGCGTGAACCACGGGCAGGCCGTTTTCCACATGGATGTTGCCGCCGACATTGGTCGGTTCGAGATTCGGCCCTGCGAAAAACATCAGCTCGCCAAAACCGGTGCGCAGATAGCCCTCTGGTGTGATCTCCGCTATGGATTCAAAGCCAGTGAGACCCAGTTCGCGAGTCTGCGCATTGAACCAGGAGGATGGCTGGGCCGGAGCAGCAGTGGATGGCGCCGGCGGAGCACCCGGCGCGGCATTCTGGGCGCGTAGCAGGCCGGCAACCAGGAAAGCAAGCAGCATGACCGGCACAAAGCCGGCTCTTCGGTCACTGACAAGAATCAGAGGACGCATCCGCGGGGTTCCCTTTGTTTAACTTTAACGGTTTGTGCCGGGTGACACGGCCGTGATGGTAATCACCGGCAGCCGTATTCAGGCAGGCTCATGATCGCTGGCATGACCGTGAGGGAGCGGTCGACTCATGGACGCGACGTGTCGAAAATGTGCCGCGAAACTAGAAGCGTCGTGGAAGTTCTGCCCTCAATGCGGAGCAACTCAGGTTGCGCCGATCAACCACTCGTTGCCGGAGCATCATGACGCCGAGAAAGCGCCGGTGAAATCGGCATTCGGCGGGCTGCTGCTTGGGCTCGTCGCTGCGCCGGTGCTAATCATCTGGGGCGGAATGATCTGCCTGACCGGGCTCGGCGTGTTTCTCGGCGTCCCCTTGGTCATTGCGGGCGTTTGTGCTCCGCTGCTGGGCTCGCTGATGGGAATGAACGCGCTGAAAGGGAAGTGCCCGTGGTGCGGATGTTCAGTGGGCAGCGTGGCCATCTTCGATCGCTTCTCGTGCCCGGCGTGCAGCAAGCGCATCGTGGTGCGAAAAAGCGAATTGGTGCGGGCATCGTAGCGCGGCTGGCGCCCTCAGCGATTGCCTGGATGGGCGCATCCTGCGAGTTCTGTTCCTGACGGAACGGGCTCTGTCGATGCACGGCCGCTCAATACCAGAATTTGAAGTCTGGCCAGTCGGCGGCGTAAGGCCGTTTGCGGTGGCGTAGCCAGAAATAGTGCTGGTGCTCGAAATCCATGATCCATGGCGCATCGTATGGACCCAGATCGATGACTTCAGCGTAGGAATCCGCATAGTCATCGCGATTTCTGCCAAGTGTGAGCATCGACTCACCGGTGTATCCATCCCAGCCCCAGTAGTAATAGTTCTGATGTCCGCTGATGGCAGTGGGCAGGCCGTATGCCGGTCCGAGCACGTTCACAGCACTAGCGTCGCCGTAGTTGCCGCAGATGATTCCGGTCCGGGCGCGCTCGTCAGGTGGCAGCGCGTTATAGCGGGCGGCAAATCCCGCGACCATTTGCGGCCAGCCGAAGCGATCGGAAAGAAACTGCGGCAGAGGGCTGGAGAACTTTTCTTGCTTGGCATTGGCGCCGGGAAAATGGGAAACGTAAGCAATATATTTCGCGGGCGGGAGCAGGGTGAGCACGATGGGGCCGGTGATGAAGCACAGCGCAAGCGCGAGCAGGGCCGTGTAGCCAACGACGAGCCATTGGCGGCGGCGGCCAAAACTGAGGGCTGCGGATCCGGCGGCAAAAAGCAATGGATAGACGGGCGCCAGATAGTAATCCTTGGCGTGCATCGCCATCAGCAGAACGAGGAAAACAAGGTAGGTGAGGGCAGCGAAGCGCCAGGGTCGGGCCTCGCGTGCAAGGGAGAGCCACGCCAGGCCGCCAATCCACAAGGGAGCGGAAAACGGAAGCAGCATGTTGCCTTGCTCCAGCAAAAATGAAAGTGGCGGCAGCTTGATGTTCTTGTCGGAGTGCGCAATGTTGTTGAGCACTTCATATGTAGGGAAATGATGAATCCATTGCCAGATGAGGTTTGGAAGGGCAATCAGAATTAGAAGCGCCACACCGGCCGCGCACCACCGCGACCACAAGATGCGCCGCTGAGCCGTAAGGAGCAGACCCACCAGAAGCGCCAGAAGGAAGAAGACGGTTGAGTGTTTGTTCTCTATGCCCAGGCCGGCCAGCAATCCGAAGATGAGCCACGCCCGCGGGCCGGCGCTGCCATCGGCGATGCGCAGCACAACGAACATCGACCCCATCCAGAAACATGGCTCGAAGGAATTCATGGAGAGATAATTCGAGGTGCCCAGAAAGACGCCGGCGGCCAGGACGGCGGTCATAGCCAATATCTGCGCGGACAGGCGCCCGCCGAGTTGCCGAGTGAGCAAGCCCGTCAGCCCAACCAGGATCCCGGCCGCGGCGAAGCTGAAGATGCGAATGCCGGTTGGCGATAGGCCGAAAAGTGTCTCCGCCATCCTGGCTTGGATAGCAACGAGCGGAGGTTGATCGACGTAGCCCCAGGCCAAATGATGACCGCATACAAGGTAGTAGAGCTCATCGCGAAAGAACCCATAGCCGAGGTGACTGCCCCAAAGCGAGCTGACGAAATGGATGAGGAACGTAATCGCGCCAAAGATTGCGGCGAGGTTTAGCGCCGCGCGAAGCGGGGCTCGGGGCCGGAGGGTGAGATTGACATCTTGCAAGGCGTTGAACCGTTATGGGTCGGCTTTCGCAATTCTACGCCGCTTTGTTCACCGGATTATTGCGCGCGAATCTCGGCGTGAAAGTGCTGCCAGATCATCTCCGCGGTCTTGCGGTTTACCACTGCGGCCAGCGACTCTGCCGTGGCCTGTTGCACGTCGCGCAGGCTGCCGAAATGCGTCAGCAGCCGCTGGCGCGTTTGCGCGCCCACGCCGGGAATGTTCAGCAATTCTGAATCGCGATCGCGCATTGCGCGACGCTGGCGATGGTAGCCGACCGCGAATCGATGGCTTTCGTCGCGAATGAGTTGAACCAAGTGAAGCACCGGCGAGCGTCGATCGAGAACGATCGGCTCGCTTTCATTGCCGTAGACGTAAATCACCTCCTCGCGCTTCGCAATCGAGGCCAATGGCTGCGACGTGAAGCCGAGCGATTCCAGAGCCTCTGCCGCGGCGTGAAGCTGGCCAAGGCCTCCGTCGATAAGAATCAGCGAAGGCATCGTCGTCGGCTCTTTGCTCTTCTTAGGCTCGCCTTCGGGAATCAGGTCGGACGCAGCCTCGCGCATCTCCGCTGCGCCCTTGAATTCCCGCCCTTTCAAAACGATCGGATCGGAAGGCTTGCACGCGCCGTCGCGGATGCGGCGATAGCGGCGCTCGACCACTTCGCGCATCGAAGCAAAATCGTCGACGCCGGCAACAGTCTTCACCTTGAATTTGCGATAGGCCGACTTGTTCATCTTGCCGTCTTCCCAGACCACCAGCGAGGCGACGGTTTCGGCGCCCTGGATGTGCGAGATGTCGAAGCACTCGATGCAGCGCGGTAGCTCTGGCAGCATCAGCGCATCGGCCAGCGCCTCTTGAATCGCCTTGCGCGTGGGCTCGAGCACGCGGAACCGCTGCGTGTAGGACTGATGCGCATTCTGGCCGGCAAGGTCGACGAGCGATTTTTTCTCGCCGCGCTGCGGAACGGCGATCTCGATCTTGTGTCCGGTGCGTTCGCTTAATAACGCGGCCAGCGTCTCGCGGTCGTCAAAGTCGACGGGCGTGAGGATGCTGCGCGGCACGTATTGCTGGTCAATGTAGAGCTGCTTGAGAAGGGCACTGAAGACAGCGCCCGCGCTGAAAGTCGATGCCTCAGCTTTCGCTCCTTCCAAGGTCTCAGAATCGAACCCCGGCACGCCCGGCTGCGTTGCTCCCTCGCTCCCTTGTTCGCTGTTCTCCATCAAGCTCGGCATATCTTCCCAGAAAAACTCCCGGCGGTCGACAATCTTGCCGTTGCGCATGTGGAAGAGATTCACGGCCAGGCTGCCATCTTCAAAGTGATAGCCGAAGACATCTGCGTCGTCGTCCTGCTCGGCAGTGGCGATGCGCTGCTTTTCCTGGAGTTGATGAACGGTAGAGAGCTGATCGCGCAACCGCGCGGCGGCCTCGAATTGCTCGGTCTCGGCTGCAGCCATCATGCGCGCGGTCAGAGTGCGCTCCAGCTCCGCATGGCGGCCTTCGAGAAAAAGCTGCGCGTCGCGCACGGCCTGCTTGTACGTCTCGGGAGTGGTGAAGCCCTCGACACATGGGCCAAGGCAGCGATGAATGTAGTACTGCAGGCAGGCGCGCGGGTGGTAGCGCGACAGGTCGACCTTGCAGCTGGGCAGCAGAAAGCTGCGATGAATGAGCTCGACCACGCGATAAGCAAGATTGCCTGGAAAGTACGGGCCGTAGTAGGCCGAGCCATCCTTGCGCAGCCGCCGTGTGACGAAGACTTTGGGAAAGCGGTCGGCAAGCGTGAGCTTCACGTAGGGATACGTCTTATCGTCGCGAAGCAGAATATTGAAGCGTGGCTTGCGCTGCTTGATCAGATTGTTTTCAAGCGCCAGCGCTTCGTGCTCATTGGCGACGAGGATGGTTTCGATGTCAACCGCCTCGCGCATCAGCGAGCCGGTTTTTGCATTGGCCTGCGAAGCCTCAAGCAAATATGACCGCACGCGCGAGCGCAGGTTGTTGGCCTTGCCCACGTAGATGACTTCGCCCTCGGCGTTTTTGTAGAGATAAACGCCTGGCTTGGTCGGCAACGTCCGGATTTTTTCGTAAAGATCCATCAGGGTCAGGCTGGAGCCGGGCGCAAGCACTCCAATTCCCCGGGCGCGAGCGCTCCAATTCTTAGATTATCGAGGTACCGGCTTCGGCGCCGTTTGCTCCGGATCACGGCATGCCGGCCACGCTGAAGAAGCGAAGGCAGGGCAAACCTTACCAAATCACGTAAAAATTACATAGTTTTGGCCTCTGGAGGCCGTTCCTGCATCAAGTCCTATCTCTTTACCTACCATAAAGTTGCATTGCACTTCCCGATTGGATGATGGCGTGCAATTGCTAAAGGCGGGAGAACAGGCTTTCCCGGCGGAAGAGCGCAAAAAAGCGCCGAAAAGGGAATTGGAGAGGAGCATATCAATGGAGCATTTTGGAAAGCGTTTTGGATTTGCGTTGACGGCAGCGGCGTTGATGGCATTTGGAGTTGCTGGATGTGCCACAAAGAACTATGTGCGGACTCAAACCACTCCGCTGATCAATCACACCGATCAGCTTGAGCAGAAGACCGCGGAAAATAACCGGCAGATTCACGATGTAAACGATCGCGCGATGGCGGGCATCGCCAAGGCGCAGGGCACGGCCGACACGGCCCAGACCAACGCGCAGAACGCCAGCCAGGCCGCGAACGAAGCCGACACAGCGGCCAACGACGTTGCGCACCGCGCCGATTCGCTGGACAGCGTAGTCAAGGGCCTCGACAACTACAAGCAGGTCGCGACGGTTTCGGTGACGTTCGGGTTCGATAAGGCTTCGCTGACCCCCGACGATAAGTCGCAGCTTGACAACTTTGCCACTTCATTAGGCTCGGCCAAGAGCTACATTCTCGAAGTGACCGGCGGAACGGATTCGGTTGGTCCGGCGCAGTACAACTACGATCTAAGCCAGCGCCGCGCCGACGCCGTTGTGCAATACCTGGCAGCGAAGTACGGCATCGCCCCGCATCGCTTCTACCTGATCGGCATTGGCAAGGATCAATATGTCGCGGACAACAAAACTGCAGCCGGCCGTAAGGAAAACCGCCGCGTTCAGGTGCAGTTGCTTTCAAACATGAGCAGCGAAGCACAGAGCCAGGCGCCAGCCAACAGCGGACAATCGAATGCCCCGGCCAGCCAAGGAACTTCGTCGCCGGTTCCTGAATAAGGCGACAACATCGCTCCCTTAATCTGCAGTTGTTACAAAGGGCAGGCCCAGTCGGGTCTGCCCTTTGTGTTTGCTGATCGTGAATCAGGATCGGGCGGAGGAAAGCTGCGCTACATGTTCCGCGCGCACGTCGTTGGCCGTGAACAGCCGCAGGAAGGGAACATGCTTTTGCGCCTGCCAGAAGGATGCGTCATTCATGGGGCGTGCGTTGGCCGCGGCCTCCACGGCGGGCCGGCCTGCCGCTTCTTCGCGCTCCACAATGCAAACCACCGCCACCACGATCATGCCGGCCTCCTGCGTGGCCTCAATGGCTGCAATGGTAGAGGCGCCCGTTGTGCAAACGTCGTCCACAATCACCACGCGCGCGCCTTCGCGGCAAAATCCCTCGATGCGGCGGCCGGTGCCGTGCGCCTTTTCCGCTTTGCGCACCAGGAAGCCGTGAAGTAGCGGAGCGTTAGGATGCGTCTGTGCGCGCCATGCGCTGGCAGTGGCAACGTTGGAAACGATCGGGTCAGCACCCATCGTCAAACCGCCCACCGCTTCCGCTTCAATCTTGTTGGCATCGAGCAGATCCAGAATCGCGTGCCCAGTTAGCCGGCCGCCCTCGGCGTGCAGAGTGGTGGTGCGGCAGTCGATGTAGTAGTCGCTTGTGCCGCCCGAGGAAAGCTTGAAGTGTCCCAGCTTGAAGCTGGTGCGGGCAAGAAGCGAGAGAAGCTGCTGGGCGTAGGTCGGCGTGGGCATCAATGAGATTGTAAAAGAGTGAAGGCGTGAAGAGAGTGAAACAGTGAAAACTGCGGAGAGGCACAGTGGCCGCCAATTTCACTTCTTCACTCATTCACTGCTTCACTGGCTTTTTCACATCTTGTCGAAGTGCCGGAATCCGCCCGTCCCGATCAGCGCCACCGAAAAAATGATGAAGTTGTAGCAGGCATGGACCACTGTGCTCGCAGCGAGCGACCTGTTTTTGAGCCGCACCGTGCAAAGAATCATACTGATCACGATCAGCAGCAGAAACGGCCCCAGCGAATGACCCTGCTGCTGCACATGCAGCAGAGCGAACGGAATGCTGGTAAGAAGCGCTCCGACCTCCATGGCCGGCAACGACCATTGCGGGTGGCCGTTTGCGTCGAGCGGCGGCGCGGGTTTGTGAGCAATCTTCTCCACCGTCCAATCCCATGCAGTGCACAAAGCCGGCAAAAGAAAGCCGCGGAAGAACATTTCCTCGAAGAACGGCGCGAGCGTGGTGCCGAAAACGAACATGATCCACGCGGCCACGGTTGTGCTGAACATCTTGTCAATGGGAGCATTGGGATTTCCCGGCAGCAGCCATTCGTCCAGCGCCGCAAGTCCGGCGCACGCCAGCGATGTTGCTGCGAGCCACCCGAACCTTTTCCTTGCCACGTCGCCGCGCCATTGCAATCCTTTAAAAAACTTCTCGTGCCAGAAGAGCGGAAAGACGACCACGCTAATGGCGAACATGAGCAGGTAGAGGATCGCTTCGCTCGCGATGATCAGCGAGACGTTGGTGGCGTTGGCCTGTGCCGAGAGGCTCCAGCCAAACAGGTGTTCGCGCATGGGCAGAATGAGCACCAGGATGGTGCCGACGAACGCGACCAAGCCGATGGCAATAAGCAGGCCGATGTCGCCGAGGTTGGGAATTCGCACCGGTTCCCGAACCGGAGGTTGCGCGAACGATTGAAACAGCAGCGGCTCAGAATTCAGCGCCGCAAAATCAGGCAGTGCAGCGCGCGGCGCGCCGGCTGCGTCGAACGCGGCCACACCTAACTCCGATGGAGCCGACACCGGCTCGTCGGGCCGCGACCCGTCAGATGCAGCCTCTGCCGGCGCCTCATCGCTGCGCGGCCCATCAACGCGAGGGGCTGCGGCAAAAGCATTCTCCGCCTCGCCTTGGTGCCCGGCCCCCGTCTGCCGCTCTTCCTCTTCTGGATCGTTCATTGGCTTACCGGCTTTTTCTCGCCCAGCTTCTTCTTGAGTCGCTCGGCTCGCGCTGAACGTTTCTTCTGCGTTGGTTTGCCGTTGGTTTCGGATGTGGCCTGAGAATCGGAGTGGTTCGAAGCGTTGCCGGTCCGGCTCCCATTTTCGCTCATCGCATCTGCGGCGGGAGCCATTTCTTCTTCGAGTTCGGCTGCTGCGAGTCGGCCGTTCTTCGACGTGTAGAAGCGCTTGAGGAACTGCCCGGTATACGAACCCTGCGTTGCGGCAATCTTTGCTGGCCGGCCTTCGCCCACGATGCGCCCGCCGTCTTCGCCGCCCTCGGGTCCGAGATCGATGACCCAGTCGGCATTACGAATCACGTCAAGATTATGCTCGATGATGATAACGGAGTTGCCCAAATCGACGAGCCTGTGCAATACCTCGAGCAGCTTGCGCACGTCGTCGAAGTGTAGTCCCGTCGTCGGCTCGTCCAGCAGGTAGAGAGTCTTCCCTGTCTGGCGCTTTGAGAGCTCGCGCGCAAGTTTCATGCGCTGTGCCTCGCCCCCGCTCAAAGTTGTCGCGCTTTGGCCAAGGTGGACATAACCCAGGCCCACGTCCACCAGCGTTTGCAGCTTCTGGCGCACTTGCGGGACATCCGCCAGCAGCGGCAGCGCGTCTTCAATGGTCAGGTCGAGCACGTCGGCAATCGAGTGGCCGTGAAACTTCACCGCCAGCGTTTCCTGGTTGTAGCGCCGGCCATTGCACACCTCGCACTGTACGTAAACATCGGGCATGAAGTTCATCTCGATGCGCCGCTGGCCGTCGCCTTGGCAGGCTTCGCAGCGGCCACCGGGAACGTTGAAGCTGAACCGGCCCGGCTTGTATCCACGCTCGCGCGCCTCAGGCAGCATGGCAAATAAATCCCGGATCGGCGAGAAAACCTGCGTGTAAGTGGCAGGATTCGACCGCGGCGTTCGGCCGATGGGCGATTGATCGATGCGGATGACCTTGTCAATCTGCTCCACGCCGCTCAGCTCGTCGTGCGCGCCCGGTTCTTCGCGTGAGCCATAGATGGTTTTGGCAAGCGAGCGGTACAGAATATCGTTCACCAGCGTGCTTTTGCCGCTGCCGCTCACGCCCGTTACAACCGTCATCAAGCCGAGCGGGATGCGCAGATTCAGGTCGTGAAGGTTGTGCTCGCGCGCGCCCGCGATCGTGAGCCACTTGCCGGTGAGCGGCCTTGGCTTGGCGCGCTGCAGCATTGTGGCTGCGCCGCTCAAATATCGGCCGGTGAGCGACGTCGGCGTTGCCATGATTTCCTCCGGCGTTCCTTCAGCCACAATGTTGCCGCCCAGTCGCCCCGCTCCCGGCCCAAGATCAACCACAAAATCGGCGTGCCGAATGGTCTCTTCGTCGTGTTCGACAACAAGAACGGTGTTGCCAAGGTCGCGCAGCCGTTCCAGGGCTTCGATCAATCGATTGTTGTCGCGCTGATGCAGCCCGATCGATGGCTCGTCGAGCACGTAAAGAACGCCGCGCAGCCGCGAACCGATCTGCGTCGCGAGCCGAATGCGCTGGCCCTCACCGCCCGAGAGCGTGGCGGCGCTGCGATTGAGCGAAAGGTAGTTGAGCCCAACGGCACAAAGGAATTCGAGCCGCTCGGCAATCTCACGGCGAATGCGCTCGGCAACCAGCGCCTCGCGTTCGGTGAATTTCAAATTGATGGCAGCCGAAAGCGCGCGATTCAGCGGCAGCGCGGTGAAGTCGGCAATCGAGAGGCCTCCAACCTTCACGGCCAGCGATTCCGGCCGCAGGCGCTTGCCGCGGCACACAGGGCAGGGCGCGGCCGACATATAGCTCATCATGTACTCGCGGTAGCTGTCGCTGCGTGCCTCTTCCACGTTGTCGCGCAGGTAAGCCAGAATCCCATGAAAGCCCGTGCGCGGCGCTTCGCCTTTGGGTGGCCCGTAGACAAGGATGTGCTGCTGCTTCGGCGGCAGTTCCTCAAAGGGCTTCTTCAGATCGATCTTGTAGCGCTCGGCGGCGAGCTGGATCAGCTTAACGAGATACTGCGACGACGAGCCCGGACCGAGTCCGCCATCGAGTAGCGGCTTTGACCAGTCGGTAATCACTTTCGCCGGATCGAAATCGTAGAGCGCGCCCAGCCCATGGCAGTTGGGGCAGGCGCCGAAGGTCGAATTGAAGGAAAAGCTGCGCGGCTCGAGCTTGGGCACGTCAAGGCCACAATCGGGGCAGGCCATGGACGAGGAAAACAACTGCTCGTCGCCCGCGTTGAAACCCACAAGGACAAGACCATTGGCGAGCTGCAATGCTTTCGCGACGGCCTGCTCAAGGCGCTTCTCGATAGAAGGCTTCGAGCTCTGCGGCTCTACACCTCCCACCCGCGCGGGAGGCTTTGCCGTTGCCGACCCTGGATCACCTTCAGCTTTCAGCAGCACCCGGTCCACGATGGCTTCGATGGTGTGGTTCTTGCGCTTGTCGAGGGCCGGCGGCTCAGAAAGGTCGATAATTTCACCATCAATCCGCGCCCTAAACCCCTGCTGGTCAAGCTGATCGAGCAAATCCTTAAACTCGCCTTTTCGCCCCCGAACAATCGGCGCCATCACCGTGACGCGCTCGCCCCGGCCCATTTCACCGCGCCCCAGTTCAAGAATGCGTTGCACGATCTGGTCGGCAGTCTGGCGGGCGATGGGCCGGCCGCAGTTAGGGCAATGCGGTGTGCCGATGGAGGCGTAAAGAAGGCGCAGATAGTCGTAGATCTCGGTGATCGTTCCGACCGTCGAACGCGGGCTCCGGCTGGTGGTTTTTTGTTCGATGGAGATGGCCGGGCTGAGTCCCTCGATCGAATCCACGTCAGGCCGCTCGATCTGGTCGAGGAACTGGCGCGCGTAGGCAGAGAGCGTCTCAACGTAGCGGCGCTGGCCTTCGGCATAGATGGTGTCGAACGCGAGCGAGCTCTTGCCGGAGCCGGAGAGGCCGGTCACCACCGTGAGGGAATTGCGCGGAATACGCACGCTGATGTCGCGCAGATTATGCTGGCGCGCCCCTCGCACCGAGATGTGAGTGATAGGCATGAATGGATGCTTCGGAAAACGGGGGGTACTTTGGAGTTTTGCGTGATGCCGCAATTCAACAGAAAACAAAACCCTGGAGGTATTCTATTTGCCAACAGAAACGAGGGTCAACGCGGCCAATCTTCTGCGACAATCGCAAAGACGCGTGCGTGACCAGAGCATTTCTCGGCGGCGATGACGGGCTTTCCCCCGACTCGACCGACGCAGCCCAAGGCGGTTTTTGAATGTCGGATGTGTTGAATTTGATTATGTTGATTTCGGCCACCATCGGCGCCATGGCCTTTGGCATTCTCGCCGCCTACGCCGTGCTGCGCGTTGTCTTTATGTTGATGCGCCGTCGCAGGGTTTCCGCGCCGGTCGAAGCGCAGACTGAAGCCGCTCGCACTTCGTAACCATCGTTCTCAATTCGCAGCCATTCGCCAATGGCAGTTGGCGTTGCGCCAGATTCTAGGGCGCCTACCGGCTTGCGCGTGTCAGTTCTGCGGGTTCTGGTTTTGCTGTTGCTCGCGGCTGTTTTGCATCTGGCGCTGCCGCTCCTGAATTTCCTGCATCATTTGCTGCGGGGTGCGCATGGGAACCGGGGGACCATTCGAGTTCGGTCCGGCCAGCGGCGGTTCAGGCTCGGCCTGGGGCGCTGGCGGCGGTTCGGGCTCGGTGTCGTCGTTATTCGGCTGCGCCGGGGTATTGTTGGCCATGCTTTTCGACGTGTCTCCCGAGCGCGCTGTGAGGACAATGCGGCGCGGCGTGCCTTCTCCGCGATCGCCGATCATCAGTACGTCGTAGCCGGAACCGTCGAGAAGCTGGTTGATCACGTCGCGAGCCGGCCCAGGCCCGTAGGTGCCGAAGACGCGCTGATCAGCGCCCGTCCCCTCGAGACCTTCGACTTTGGCGCCAGTGTCGGTGGAGATCTGCTTGAAGATCTGCGCCAGGCTCGAGTTCTGGGCTGAAACCATCAAACCGTGGCTGTCAAAAATGACGGTCGCATCGACGGGCATATTCTTCGCCGGCCAATCGGGCGTCGGCGGTGCGATAGGAGCGGGCGGCACAGCGGCCTGGACTACAGGCTGCGCGGCGACAGGCTTTTTGTGGGGACGAACGTATTTGTGGACAGGGGCGCTGCCCGATGTGGGCGCTGAATGTGAAACAGGCGGCGAGTTTTGGGTGTTCTGCGCGCCCGCCATCAAGCAGGCCGGCAATAGCGGAGCAGCCAGCAAGCCAACAAACACGACGCGCAGCCACCCCGCGTTTCTGCCTGTATGCTGGCGGCCGCACTGATCCTCTCGCCATCCCGTGCCGTGCGCGGATTCCGTTCGTGGCAATGATCGGAAACGCATCGGAATCGGCTCCTGGCAGTCTATCTCTTTGGTGGACGGCATGTGGTTCTGCGACGCTCGGCTGCTACATACTAGACTAGCAGTGGCCGGCCTGCGCTCACATCAGTTGCACGAAAACGAATTTTGACGAGAGGAAGTTGTCCCGCATGCGAAGCAGTTTGTTCTTTCTGGCCCTGGTCATCGCTTTGTGGCCCATTGCCGGCCACGCCACAAGCTGCACCTCGCAGGCCGAACTTGGCTCACTCGATCGCGATGCCCTGTCGGCAGCCGCCACCCGCGTAACAACCGCCGTGTTGGCCCAGGACTTCAACTCTCTGCAGGCGAACCTGCTGCCGCAAGAGGCTTCGCAGTGGGACGGCATTCGCGCTGCGGTGGAGCAGGCCGTGCCCCTTGTGAAAGACGGAAAATTCCAGTGGCGCGATGTCTATCTTCTGGACGCGAGCGACCAGACGGCGACTCAGGACACGCAGTTCTTCTGCTCGAATTCATCCGGATCGTTAACCGTGACCATCAGCATGAACGCGCTGCCGCCAGGTCGCTACGCAGTGATTCTGGCCGATGCCACCGGCTCGCCGCTTGCCGGCCAGATGGGCGTGGTGCTGGCCTGGGATGGTGCCGCCACGCAGTGGAAGCTCGCGGGGTTGACGGTGCGTCCGGGAGTTTTTGGCGGCCACGACGGCGTTTGGTATTGGCTGCGCGCGCGCGAACTGACGAAAACCGATCCATGGAGCGCGTGGTTCAGCTACGATGCCGCGCGCTACCTTTTGCTGCCCGTTGACTTCATCAGCTCTCCGAATCTGCAAAAGCTGCGCCAGGAGCAATCGGATATCTCTCCGCAGCCGCTGAGCCAGCTACCGCTCTCGCTTCCCGATGGCGATCGCACATGGAAGATTGACGGCGTGGGCCTCGATCCCTCGCTCCATGAAGCCGATCTCGGCGTGGCCTACGATTCGACGGGCGTTACCGATCCCGCAGCGCTGCGCACTGAGGCCACCGCGGTAATGAGCACATTCCTCAAAGCTCATCCCGACATTCGTGCAAACTTTCACGGGTTGTGGGCGTATGCCGAAAAAGACGGCAAGCGCACTCCGGTGATGGAGCTGCCGATGAAGCAGATTCCGTAAGAGCAGGGAACAAGGGAGCAAGGGAACAAGAAAGCAGGACGTATGCCCATCAACTACGCACTGTTGTTGTGTATACCGATTGGGTTGTTCGCATACTTCGAGGCGCGCTGGATGATCCGATTTGTATTGGGCAGATACGAGCAGCGAGAACGCAAAGCAGCGCTGCTTGTTGGTGCATTTGGCGCGCTGATCATTCCGTTGATCTACGTCTGCGGCGTCGCCGGTGATGCCTTTTCAAGGCATATAGGCAAGTTCATCACGCCAATTATGTTTGCTCTGATCTCTGCGGTGTTTGTCCTACCGATTTTTCGTGTCCTTTTCGAAAGAGTGAGAGGCGATGCCAGCAATCATTGATCTCCGTTCCGACACCGTAACCAAGCCCACGCTCGAGATGCGCGCGGCCATGGCCGCTGCCGAAGTGGGCGACGACGTCTATGGCGAGGACCCAACCGTCAATCTGCTCGAGCGCCGCGCAGCCGAAACCTTTGGCCGTGAAGCCGCGTTGTTTTTGCCCAGCGGCACCATGGGCAATCAGGTTGCGATTCGCACCCTCACGCAACCCGGGCAGGAAGTGATCGCCGAATCGCGCGCGCACATTCTCGATTTCGAGATGGCGACGACTGCAGTTTTCTCCGGTTGCCTCATTCGCGCTGTGCCCACTGAGCGCGGCATCCTCACCTGGAAGCACATCGAGCCCGCCATTGTGCCTCGCAGTGGATTCCGCGCGGCTACCGGCCTCATCAACATCGAAAACACCGCAAACCTCGCCGGCGGGCGCTGCACGCGCATAGAAGTCCTCGAAGAAATCTGGGAAAACGCAAAACAACGGAAGTTGCCTCTGCATCTCGACGGCGCTCGCATCTTCAACGCTGCCGTTGCCCTTGGCGTCGACGTGAAAGCACTCACGCGCGGATTTTCAACCGTCATGTTCTCGCTCTCGAAAGGCCTGGGCGCGCCGGTGGGATCAATGCTGTTGGGCTCGGAAGAATTGATGACGAAGGCGCGCATCTATCGCAAAGCCATGGGCGGCGGAATGCGCCAGGCCGGAATCCTTGCTGCCGCAGGCTTGATCGCGCTTGAAGAAGGGCCGAAACGTCTCGCCGAAGATCACGCCAACGCGCGTCTGCTGGCCGAGGCGCTCGCGCACACCGAGGGCGTCACGATCGATCTCGCCTCGGTCGAAACCAATATCGTCATCTTCCGCCTTACCTCGGGCCAAGGCGCTGCCGAGCTTGCCGCTCGCCTCAAGGAGCGCGGCGTTCTCGTCGGAGCGTTTGGCCGCGACGCCGTCCGCCTCGTCACGCATCGCGACGTCAGCCGCCAGGATTGCATCGCAGCCGCAGATCTCCTGACCGAAGAGATTGCCTCCGCAGCACATTCCGCCTGAGGAAAGAAGATTTTTGCCCAGCCAGCTCGTGCGCCGTCCCGGCACCTAAACCGGGGATCCTCGCGCGTTTAAACCATCAAAACGAATCGACTTCACTCAGCAACAAATGTCGACCGGCCAGTGGAATAATAGCCATGAGGCCTTCGCACCCATGACCACCGCTGCCACGCGTCCTTCGCCCGACGAGCTCATTGCTCGTGGCTGGAGTGCGCTTCCGGCAGCCTACAGGATTCCTGACGTTGCGCCCACGCTCGACGAGGCGCGCGATTATTGCCGGCACCTGGCTGAAACGCACTACGAAAACTTTCATGTGGCCACGTGGTTTTTGCCGGTGGCATTGCGCCCGCACTTTCATTCCATTTATGCCTATTGCCGCATCTCGGACGATTTGGGCGACGAGGTTCCTGATCACGACGCGGCGCTGGCGCTTCTGGATTTGTGGGGCAGGGAACTCGATGCCTGCTACGAGGGCCGCGCGCGCCATCCGGTTTTTGTTGCGCTCGCCGAAACCATTCGAGCGTGTTCCATTCCCAAGGAGCCGTTTGCCGATCTGCTCGTAGCCTTTCGCCAGGACCAAACCGTCGCCCGCTACGCCACGATGGACGACGTGCTCGGCTATTGCCACTACTCCGCAAATCCTGTCGGTCGCCTGGTGCTTTACGCCTGCGGCGAAGTGAACGAAGAGAACTTCCGGCTATCCGATGCAACCTGCACCGCGCTGCAACTCGCCAACTTCTGGCAAGACGTGAGCGTCGATTTCCTGAAGGACCGCGTTTATCTTCCGCAGGATGACATGCGCCGCTTCGGTGTCGGCGACGAAACCATTGCGAACGGAGTCGCAACGCCGGAGTTCCGCGCTTTGCTGCGTCACGAAGTTGACTATGCGCGCGGATTATTCTTGCAGGGGCTGCCGCTGATTGGCCGCGTCAACCGCGATCTCGCTTTGGATCTCGATCTCTTCAGCCGCGGAGGACTCGAGATTCTACGCGCCATCGAGCGCCGCGATTACGACGTGCTCAGCAAACGGCCCGCAATCTCAAAGCTCACGAAGCTCTCTCTCGCCGCGCGCGCGCTGGCCGGCAAGTTCCTTCCATTTTTGCGCCTTGGCCCTCGTCCTGGCGCGTCAAGAGGAAAGGCCGCTTGACGTCCGGTGCTGCATCGCTCGACCCCGCCCTGGCCGGCGCTTACGCGGCCTGCCGGGAAATCGCACGCCGCGAAGCGAAAAACTTTTACTACGCCTTTCTCGCGCTTCCCCTCGATCGCCGCAACGCGATTTGTGCCATCTACGCCTTTATGCGTCAGGCCGACGACCTGGCCGACGACGAATCCATTCCGCGCGAGGAGCGGCGCCGCCGGCTGGACGTTTGGCTTGCCGCATGGCACGAAGCCTCGAACGGCGCGCCGACCATCGACCCGGTCTTCATGGCGGTCCGCGACGCAACCAGGCGATTTTCTATCCCACTCTCACTGCTCGATGAGCTTATTGCGGGAGTCACGCTTGACCTGGATCACGCTCCCGGCGGCGCGCCGGAAACCTACGCAACCTTCGACGATCTTTATCGCTACTGCTATCTCGTCGCGTCAGTTGTTGGCCTGGTTTCCATCCGCATCTTCGGCTATCGCGATCTGCGCGCAGAGAAGCTGGCCGAAGAAGTCGGCATCGCGTTCCAGCTCACAAACATCTTGCGCGACATTGCTGAAGACGCGGCGCGCAACCGCGTCTATCTGCCGCTCAAAAATCTCGCGCACCATGGGGTCTCGCTCGATGCGCTGCTTCATCATCCGCCTGCCACGCCGCCGTCGCGTGCCGAGCGCGAGCTCTTTGCCGCAATTGCTCGCCTGGCTGAGCAGTACTATGCTCGCTCGCGTTTTCTTCTGCCGCTCATCGATCCAGCGAGCCGGCCCGCACTTTGGATTCTGGTTTCGATCTATCATGCATTGCTCAGGCGCATTGAGCACGCAAAGTTCGACGTCTTCACGCGCCGTGCTTCAGTACCTTTGTGGCAAAAACTCGCCATCCTCTCGGTGGGCCTGGTTTGGATGGCATGGGCGCGCGTCGCCGGATGACTTACACGCACGGCGTGCGTCCCTCTCTGCGTTACCCTGATCCGGAGGGTTCTTCCATGCAACTTCGTTCGCTTGTGCGCCTGCTGGCCGTCCTTGCGATCGCCTTCGCACTCGCGAACGTTCCGCGCGGCGCTCGGGGGCAGGGAACGGGCTTCAATCCTGCCCTTCCTCTCACGCACGTCGATAACGGCCCTAACTCTGACTGGGCCGAGCGCCAGCATTATGTCGTCCTGGTTTCGCTCGACGGTTTTCGTTGGGATTATCCGAAGCGCGACGACGCTGTGCATCTGCTCGCACTCGGCAAGCGCGGCGTGTGGGCGCCTGAGGGAATGGTGCCCAGTTATCCTTCGCTCACGTTTCCCAATCACTTCACTTTGGTCACAGGACTTTATCCCGAGCACACGGGCATCGTTGCCAATAATTTTCTCGATCCTGCCAGCGGCCGAAAATATTCCTACACCGATGAGAGCGCAACGACCGACGGCTCCTGGTATAGCGGCGTTCCGCTGTGGAGCCTGGCCGAGAGTCACGGAATGCGCACGGCCTGCCTACTCTGGATTACGTGCAATACCAGGATTGCCGGCTTCCGTCCTTCCTGGTACGCCCACTACGACGCATCAGAATCCACGCCGGAGTCGCAGCAGGCGCGCATCGACGACACCATCGCTCTGCTTCGCGAGCCTGTCGCCGACCGCCCTCACTTGATTGCCATTTACTTTTCCGAGCCCGACCACTCGGGCCACAAGTTCGGCCCCGATGCGCCGGAAACCCGCGCCGCTGCCCTCAAGATGGATGCGATCGTCGGCAAGCTTGAGACTGCCCTCAAGTCGACGGGCCTGCCCATCGATCTGGTGATCGTCAGCGATCATGGCATGATCAAGGCGGAAGGTGATTGGATCGATCTCGATCAGTTCGCAGATCTCACCGGCTTTGACACCGTCGGCTCACTGCTCTACGGAAAAACCGAAGAGGCCCGCGAGCGCGTTTACAACCAGTTGAAGCACGCGAGCTCGGAGTTTGTTGCTTACCGGCTCAAGAATGTTCCCGCGAATCTCAACTACAATCAAAACCCGCGCGAGGGCGATCCGGTCGTGATCGCCATCGGCCCTTATGCCATCCGCGCCCACTTGACGGCGACCGGCGACGACTCGCATCCACATCCCATCGGCATGCACGGCTTCGATCCGCACATCATGCCCGAGATGAAGGCCATCTTCTTCGCCGCGGGCCCGGACCTCTTACCTGGAAAAACCGTCGCGCCCTTTGAAAATGTGAATCTTTATCCGTGGCTTGCACACATGCTCGGCCTTGACGCGCCCAAATCCGACGGCAGCCTCAACATTCTCTCCGGCACGCTGCGCGACGGCGGCGTCACGGCTGAAAGCGCGGCCCAATGAAAATGACGGGGCGCGCCGCAATGAGCGCCAAGTCTAAGATTGTTCTCGGCATCGACGGCGGCGGCACGCATACACGCGCCTCAATTGTCGACGGCAATCGCACTCTCGCGTTCGCTGAGAGCGGATCCATCAAACGCCTGCGCGTGGGCGCCGAAGCTGCCGAATCGAATTTGCGCGCGTTGCTGAAAGATGTCTATGCGCAGGCCGGCATAACCCAGGTCAGCGCCGCATCGTGCGGTGTGGCCAGCGCCACCATGCCCGGCATCACGGAATGGATCACCGCGGTCTTCAACGATTTTCGCGTTGCGCGCTCAGAGGTCGTGGGCGATCACATCATCGCGCTCGACGCCGCCTTTCGCGGAGGGCCCGGAATTCTGCAGATCGCCGGCACGGGCACCAACACCATTGGCCGCGCGCCCGACGGCGCTTTCGAAACCGTCGGCGGCTGGAGCTCGCGCCTTGGCGATGAAGGCTCCGGCTATTGGATCGGCCTGCACGCGATTCGCCGCGCGTTGAACGCCCATGATCGCGAAGAGCCGACCGAAATCCTGAAAAAAGTTGGCGAGATCTGGGGTACGCCCACCCTCGATCAACTCATCAACGTCGGCGACGGCACACCGGCACCCGACTTCGCCGCGCTTGTTCCCGCGATCCACGAACTCGCGAAAACCGGCGACGCCGTCGCGATCGGCGCTCTGCGCCAGGCCGCCACCGATCTCATCGCCAATGTTCTGCTGGTTCGATCGAAGCTCCGCCGCAAGCATGAGATCGACCGAGAAGTCCCCGTTGCCTGGACGGGCAGCGTAATCGGAAAAATTCCAATGGTCCGCGAAGCATTTTTTGCCGGCCTCGCAGCTGCCGCACCCACCATGCCCGTCGAAACCACCGAAACCGTCGCTCTCAACGGTGCTCTGTGGCGCGCGCAGCGATTGGCGGAGCAGTCACGCTAAAATGTCCGGGAGGCCTCGACCGCATGAAGAACCGCACTGGCATGGGAATGGGCGCAGGAATCGCTATCGGGATTGCAATAGGTCTGGCGATGCATAACCTCGCCATTGGCGTCGCCATCGGAGTGGCGCTTGGCGCTGCAATGGGTGCGGGGCTCAACCGACGCAACAAAAACGCATCTAACTGATCCGCGCCACTAGTCCCGCCCAACGCGCACCACGCGTCCCCTGACCACAATCCACCCTCAACTGCGAACTACGAACTGCGAATCGTCTTACCTATACTTCCGCAGCACTCCCAGCACGCGCCCCTGAATCGCCACGTGGGCCGCCGGAACGTAAATCGGTTCCATCTCCAGATTCGCCGGCTGCAGCCGCACCACGTTTCCCTCAGGATAAAAGCGCTTCAGTGTCGTCTCCGCCCCGTGCACCAGCGCCACCACAATCTCGCCCTGGCGCGCGGTCTTTGTGCGCTCCACCAGAACGTAATCTCCATTGATAATGTGCTCGTCGCGCATCGAGTCGCCCCGAACCTCGAGCGCAAATACGTCGCGGTTGCCCACAACATCGGCCAGTGAAATCGTCTCTGAGGCCTCCATCGCCTCAACGGGCGACCCGGCTGCAATCCTCCCGGCCAGCGGCAACTTCAGGCTCGACCTGGTCTTCGTCCCCGGCGGCAGCACGTCGATGGACCGGCTCCGATTGTGCACCCGGTCCAGCATGCCTTTCTTTTCCAGGTTCGTAATGTGCTTGTGGACAGTAGCCAGGCTCTTCAGGCTCATGCCCCGCGCAATCTCTTCAAACGAAGGCGAATAGCCGTTGCGGCTTACAAACGCCTCTAGAAAATCCAGAACTTCCTTCTGTCTTCGTGTGACGGCCATGCGCGCATTATAGCGAATAAAAAGCGAACCGCAACAATCTTTTCGCCTTTTCGTTACTTTCTCGGCACGTGGGGGCCCCTGTCCTCATCCAGGAAATCGGGGCCTGAATCTGGCTCGCCCCGGCGAATAACTGCTGCATTTGTTTACGCCCGGCCCCAGCAAACGCATCCAACGAATCTGATTGTGATGTGATCGATTTGCGATTGGGCCGCGTGCTCGCCCCCAGGCCTCAGCAATCGAGAAAGGTGTTTCACCTATGCTCTGGGCAATTTTTGTCATTCTTCTGGTTCTCTGGCTGGTCGGCTTCCTTCTGCACATTGCCGGCGGCCTCATCCACATCCTGCTCGTCATCGCCTTGATTGTTCTCGTCATTCAACTGATCACGGGCCGGCGCGTGGTCTAATCTTCGCTCGCGAGCTCTCGCACGCCAGCCAGCCTCGGGTAGTCTGTCTTTGCCGTCGCGCCAAAACCGCCAAGCCGCAAAGCGGCCCATCCTGCAACGAGGAAAGCGGGAAGAGGGAAACCGAGCGCCTCCGGGTGCACAATTCACGTCTCACGACTCACGACCCACGTTCCACGTTCTACGGTGCTTGCCTTCACCCGTTCACTGCTTCACTTCTTGACTCCCTCTACAATGGAGCCATGCTGCTCGAGACATTTCCCGTCGGCCCGCTGGCCTGCAACTGCACGATTCTGGGCGATGAAGAAACCCGGCAAGCTATCGTCATCGATCCCGGTGACGACGTAAGCCGCATTCACAATCGCCTCACCGAACAGGGCCTGAAGCTGAAGCAGATCCTTGTCACGCACGGCCACATCGACCACGTCGGCGGAGCTCTTCGGCTAAAGCGCCTGACCGGCGCGCCCATTTACCTGAACGAAAACGACCTGCCGCTGGTCGAAATGATGGACACCCAGGCGGCATGGGTCGGCGTACAACCGCCTGAAACCGCCCCGCCCGACGAAGGACTGAAGGATGGCCAGGTGGTCGGCCTCGCGCACTACCCGGCTCAGGTTCTGCACACGCCGGGGCATACGCAGGGGTCCATCTGCCTCCACTTCGCTCCGCTGAATCTGCTCATCGCCGGCGACACGCTGTTTGCCGGAAGCATTGGCCGCACAGACTTGCCGGGCGGCAACTTTGACCAGATTATCGCCTCGCTCCGCTCCCGCCTGCTGACCCTGCCCGATGAAACCCATGTGGTGCCCGGACACGGCCCCGCCACGACCATTGGCGACGAACGGACCTCGAATCCCTTCCTGCAATCGGCAGGCGGTTACAACCAAAATTGAAAAGAAGACCCCACCCTGTCACAATGAAATGACAAAATATATCGCTATGCAAATGTAATTGTTACATATGCTTGCATTTATTACTGAATGTATTAGTTGAGGTCAATCCCTCTTTTTGTTACGTTCGTGATTCGTTCCCAAGTAGTTAATCAGGTTTGCAACTCCGTTACTGAATTCCGCCGGCGGAGCCAGCAGGCTCACCACCAGCCAGCCGCTCTCCGGCATCCCGAAAAAGTAGCCGGGATGAACCCAAACGCCGCGCTCGAGCAGATCCATAACCGTCTGCTCGTCGGGCTGGATGGCCGGTATCCGCAGCACGGCGTACCAGCCGCCCTCAAGCGCCAGTCGCTCAACAGACGCAACACTGATGACCGCCCGGTCCAGTTCGGCCAGGTTATCTGCAACCCGCCGGCGAATCTGCTGTTGGATCGCATTGCGTCCCTCGAGCCACGCCGGCAGCGCCCACTGCACAGGAGCATTCATTGAGAGAAACGTATCGGCGATGACCTCCAGCCGAGCCAGGGCTTCGTCCCGCTGGGGGCCGGTCGCGACGATCCACGCCGCCTTCATCTGCGGCAGCCCGGCAATCTTGCTCAACCCGCTGACCACGTAAACCGGAACGCCTTCGATCCCTGCGCCAAAACTTCCCATCCGCTCGTCTCTCTGCGCGATTGCGGTCGTCGTCCCTTGCTCCCTGTTTTCCGCTCTCTCGGTCCCTGTGTCTCCGTAGTCCAGAAAGACCTCATCGACAATGAGCGCCAGGCCAAACTCCCGGCACAATCGCGCCAGTTCCTCAGCCTCCCAGGTTTTGGTGAAGTGGCCGGTCGGGTTGTTCGGGTGCACAAGGACGATGGCGCGCGTCCGCGCGTTCACGGCCCGGCGGACACTTTCGATGTCAATCTGCCAGCCGCTTTCATAAACCAGCGGCGCGGACCTCAGCACCACATCGTCCAGACCGGCAAGAAAATCGAACAGCGGATAGCTCGGCTGCGGGATCAGGATCTCGCTGCCTGGATCGCACAGCAAGCGAAACAGGAAGCTGTAGGCCTCGCTGGTGCTGGTGGTCAGCACAATCTGCTCCGCCGCCAGCGCGACGTTGTGCGACCGGTAGTATGCGCACACCGCCTCGCGCGCCGCGAGCAAGCCCTTGGGCTGCGGATCGTAATCGAGCGCACGCGGATTGGCGAGCAAGTGGAGCAGGTCGGTTGGATACTCGAAACCGCACCGCGTGGGATTCGAGGCCGTGAGGTCGGCAATGGGCAGGCCGGCCAGTACGCGTTCGCGGTGCGCCCGCGCCAGCTCGCTCTCCTCCGTGTTCCAGTTCGTTCTTTTCGAAAACGTCATCGGCTTAGTGACCGCGAATTGCCGCATGATTTATGGGGCCGCCAAATTTCATCATGCACAATAAAAAAGAGCACACTCTGATGCAACGATACAGTGCCGTGGCAGCAATGCAGCGCCTGCGGCAGCTCCAAGCGGGCAGCGTAGCTCAAAACCCGGCCGCGACCGGAATGAATTGGACGAGGTGACGTTGGCACTGCGCGCAGTGGTTTTCGATTATGGAAGAGTGTTGACGGGTCCTCCCGATGCAGCGGCGCATGCAGAGCTGGTGCGCATCAGCGGTCTCCAGGCTGACTGTCTCGATGCGCTTTATTGGGCCGACAGGCGCGCATACGACGAGGGAAAACTCAATGGCCCTGGTTTCTGGCGCAAGATCACACGCGACGCGGGACTGAGTCTGAGCCAGCAGACGATCGACGAACTGAACCTGTGGGACCAGCGCATGTGGACTCTCGGAGACCCTGTGATGCTCCAGTGGCAACTGGCCCTGAAAAGGCACGGCCTGCTCACTGCCATCCTTTCCAACATGGGCGACTCTGTCCATGAGCACATGGTGCGCGAGCTCCCCTGGCTTTCGCGTTTCGAAGTGCTTGTCTGGAGCTATCAGCTCGGAGTCACCAAGCCCGACCCAGCCATCTACCGCTTCACGCTTGAAAAGCTCGGCACGCAACCCGCTGAAACTCTGTTCCTCGATGACAGACGGGAAAATGTCGCGACGGCCGTCGCCATGGGAATGAAAGGATTGGTCTTCTCAAGCGTCGAAAAGCTGCGCGAGGACCTGAAAGAATCGGGCCTCGCTCGCGAGCTGCCGTTGCCCTGAGCGGACGTCCTTCGCGCGTTCGACCCGGATTTGGCCTTACCTATTGCGCCGCTTTCATCAGCTTTGCGCGCCGGCGGCTGCCCAGGTGATACGTCAGCCCCATCGACGCGTTCAGGAAATCTACGCCGGGATTCACCGGTACCACAAACCCGTTCGAAAAATGCAGATAACCCACCAGGCCGAGGCGCAGATCGAACTGGTCGTTCAGCTTCAGCGCCACGCCCCCGCTCGAAACCAGATTCAAGCTTTCGTACGATGATTGCGGATTAAGCGCTTTCTGCGTGAACGCGATCACTCCGCCCTTCACCTCCAGATAAGGCTTGATCGACGTGCCGTCGCGCCACATCCACCGGATACCCATAGGCAAAACCGCAGCGCCGGGAAGAATCTTTCGCCTGCTTGTGAGCGGAGTGCCCCAGATAGTCATCTCGGCCGGCTCGTTGAGCAGGACGAAGGGCACCACTTCTGCCACGTAGTCCACGCGCGACCGCAAAAGCGTGCCCCAAATGTGCGTCGAATACTCCACGCCGGCTTCGTCTATCTTGCAATCGCTTCCCGATGCGAAGAGCTGCATGTTGCCGTAGGACACCAAACCTTCGATTGTGATTTGGCTGTCGCGTGGCGGCTTTGGCTTTACGGGAATATTCTCTTCAACCGCAGGCGCTGCAGGTTCGCTTGGAAAAACATTTTCGGCGGCGGTTCGGGGATCACGTGCGGATGCTGCGGCCTTCAAGACGAGGGGCTCATCCGCCTGCGCTGACGCCGCCTGAGGCAGGCACAAGCCTGCGAATGTCAAAAGCAACGCGACGGAGAAACTGCCGGCAATGATGCACGGGAAAGTGGCTGGGGCTGGCAGAGAGCCGCGAGCTCTTTTCGGCATCAGAGAAAATCCTCTAAATTTAAATCGGCGCGGGTCTTCGCGATCGAAGAAACAATGATTAGCGTCAGTGTAGCGGCGTCGTGCACGATTGACAATCAAAAGCCCGCTTTGGAGATTCTCGCTGGTAACTTCGGCGGCGCTCACACGTTTCTTCACCACCGTGTCGCAGAGAGTCAGTGCGCGAGACGTTACGAAGCCATTCCCAGCCCCACCAGATTTGCCGCAACGATAATGACGACGATCCCGGCCCAAAGCAAACGAATAGGCCGTGCGCGCACGCCTGCCCACTCGCCCAGCGCGAGGCCCACGAGCCCGCCGCAAAGCACATAGATGCTCATGTGCAGCATCCAGTTCACATAGCCCAGCCGCTCGGGAATGTTCGCCGCGCCCCATGCATAAAAGAAGAACTGCAGGTACCACATGATTCCCCCGCTGGCGGCGAGCGAGCCATTCCTGATGAGCGTCCCGCGCGGTTGCGCGAGATCGGCGCGAAGTGAGAGATCTTTTTTGAGTGCCAGGCGAATGAAGCAGTAACCCATGTTGACGACTGCGCCGCCGCCCATGATCAGCACGTAGCTGGGCAGCGCGGCGTAGAGCTTGTTCACGCCGAGATGTTCTGCGGCTGCGGCGATGGGTTTAGCCTTATCAATGGCGAACGACATGCCCGAAGAGAAGATCCCGCACAGCACTGCGAGCACAAGGCCGAGCTTCACGTTGAACTCCTGCACCTGTGCTCCGAGCTCGATCTCTTTCTGGTGGCCGGCATAGGAGACGACGGCGACGCCGATGAGCGCCACAAGAACGCCCGCCATCGTGAGCAGCCCGCTGCGCGTCGAGAACAGCATCGCGGCCTGGCCGTGCATCAGCGGCGGAACAAGAGTGCCCACGATGAGCGTGACGCCGATGGCCACGCCGATTCCGAGCGACATTCCCAGGTGGCGCATGGTGAGCCCGTAGCTCACATTGCCTACGCCCCACATGGCGCCGAAGAGCGCGACCCTGAGCATCAGACCGGAATCGAGGGAAGCGTAGAAGCCGTGAAAACTGGGCAGCAGCAAAAAGCTCACGCCGATCGGGAGAAGCATCCAGGAAAAGAATCCGGCGATGGCCCAGGTCGTTTCCCACGACCACTTGCGCACCTTCTCGATGGGCGCATAGAACGATGCCGCGCAGGCAGCGCCGATGATGTGCCATCCGATTCCCGCCAGGATCGCTGTGGGCATGATTTCTCCGGTTCGCTGGGTTGCGGGCCCGCGTCGCGAGCAAAGGAAAGCCTATCGGCCTGATGCGCACTTTGTACAGCCGCCTGCAGGCTTGCCGCTTTCTCGCTCTGTAGGCTCCTGCTTGCCGATCCCTGTTTCCTGTCTGCTTCTCACCGTCTTTCGGGATTGCCTCTACACTGAACCCATGGCCCTCCGCCTCTACGCTGCCACCACCAGCGCCGGCAAGCTCCGCGATTTTCGGACGGCCGCTCAGGCATTCGAAATCGAGATCGCTCCGCTGCCCGGGATCGAGAAGATCGACGCGCCCGCAGAAGACGGCGACACGTTTCTGGCCAACGCCGCGACAAAGGCTGTTTATTATTCGCGCTTCGCGCCCGGCGAGCTCGTGGTCGCAGATGATTCCGGCCTTGAAGTGGATGCGCTCGGCGGCGCTCCCGGCGTGCGCTCGGCGCGATTCGCCGCCGACACCGGCCTTGTCGACTCGCCCGACGCCAACGACAACACCGACGTGTGGAACAACATTCTTTTGCTGCAAAAAATGGAGGCGTTCCCCGCCGAGTTACGCACGGCCCGCTACCACTGCACGCTGGTTGCGGCGCGCGACGGCGAAATCGTCCAGGTTGCCGATGGCGCCGTCGAAGGCGTGATTCTCGACGCACCGCGCGGCACCGGCGGCTTCGGCTACGATCCCGTGTTTTATTTGCCTGAGCTGGGCAAGTCGATGGCCGAGATCGATCTCGAGACCAAGCTCAGCTTGAGCCATCGTGGACGGGCGATTGCGGCGCTGCTGCAGAGGTTGGCGCGCTGACCTTCCACGTATCTCCTCCAAAGCCTAAAAGCGCGGAGCGCCTTGACGAGTGTAACGTCCGCCTCGAATAATGCGTGTGAATCAAAGCGCGAGCTTTCGTCCCTCAATATAGGACAGCGCGGCGAACGCTGCTTCAGCCCGCACATATTGGTCTCATCGTTGTTTCGCGCCAAACCTTAGGAGCCACACTCTTCATGGCAACCGTTCAACCCGCCGCGCCGCCCTCTGCACATCACGTCCGCCGCGGCGTTGAGCCTTTGCGCGCGGGCGAGGGCACAAGTTTTATCTGGCGCAGGCTGCATTCGCTGCTCGGCATCATTCCGATTGGCGCATTTCTCCTCGAACATCTGCTCTCGAACTTCGAAGCGCTCAAAGGCCCCGTCGCCTACGGCGAGCAGGTGAAATTTCTGAACGCTCTGCCGCTGGTGCGCGTGCTGGAGTGGGTTTTCATCTTTCTGCCGCTGCTCTATCACGGCATCTATGGCGTCTACATCTGGCTGCGCGGCAAATCGAACATCGTCTACTACCCGTGGGCAGGGAACTGGATGTATCTCGTCCAGCGCTACACAGGCCTCATCGCCTTCGTCTACATTGCATACCACGTCGCCACACAGCGCTTCATGGGCGTCAGCTTGCCTGAAAATCCCGGCGCGGCATTCGCAAAAGTTCAGCACGAGCTGGCGAATCCATGGATTCTCGCCGTCTACGTGATTGCGATGATCGCCGTCTGCTGGCATTTCGCCTACGGTGTGTGGCTGTTTGCGGCGAAATGGGGCATCACGCCCGGAGAAACCGCGCGCCGCCGCTTCGGCTGGGTCTGCCTCGCCGGGGGCGTCTTACTCTGCGGCATGGGGCTCGCCAGCATTTGGGCGTTTGTTGGCGGCAAATACGCGAACGCGCCGGAAAATGTGCCGCTGGCCCACGAGAGACTGGAGAACAGCAATCGCGGAACGATATTGGTCTCGCGTGATGGAGCTTTCGTTGCAAGAATTGGAACACCATCGGTTCAGCTCTCCTCCTGATCACTGACCACTTTGAACTATGAACTGCGAACTGTGAACTGAACGCTTACGAGGAACGACATGGCAGCACCCAGGATCATCGTGGTTGGCGGAGGGCTGGCGGGGCTTGCGGCTGTCATCAAGATCGCCGAAGCCGGCGGAACGGTGGATCTGTTTTCCATCGTGCCGGTCAAGCGCTCCCACTCGGTGTGCGCACAGGGTGGCATCAACGCCGCCAAGAATCTGAAGGGCGAAGGCGACACCACCGCGCAGCACTTTGACGACACGATCTACGGCGGCGACTTTCTGGCCAACCAGACGCCGGTGAAAGCGATGTGCGAGGCCGCGCCGGCGATTATCGATCTTTTAGATCGCATGGGCGTTCCGTTCAATCGCACGCCCGAGGGGTTGCTCGATTTCCGCCGCTTCGGCGGCACGCTTTACCATCGCACCGCTTTCGCGGGCGCGACCACCGGCCAGCAGCTTCTGTATGCGCTCGACGAGCAAGTGCGCCGATACGAGGCCGAAGGCAAGGTCCACAAGTTCGAAGGCTGGGAGTTTTTGTCCGCCGTGATCGACGGCAAGGGCACCGCGCGCGGCATCGTCGCCATGAATCTCCGCACCATGGAGCTGCAAGCCTTTGCGGCAGACGCCATCATTCTCGCCACCGGCGGCATCGGCGCAATCTTCGGCAAGAGCACCAACTCCGTGGTCTGCACAGGCTCGGCGCAGTCGGCCATCTTCCAACAGGGCGCGTACTACGCCAACGGCGAATTCATCCAGGTGCACCCCACGTGCATTCCCGGCGAAGACAAACTGCGGCTCATGTCGGAGTCTGCGCGGGGCGAGGGCGGCCGCGTATGGGTTCCGCGAACGCCCGGCGACAAGCGCGCGGTAAAAGCGATTCCCGAGGCCGAGCGCTTGTACTTCCTCGAGGAGTGGTATCCGAAGTACGGCAATCTTGTGCCGCGCGACGTGGCTACGCGCGCCATTCACAAAGTTGTTTACGAGATGGGCCTCGGCCTCGACGGACAGCCGATGGTCTACCTCGACCTCACACACATCGACCGCGAGACGCTGCACTATAAGCTCGGCGGCATTCTCGAGATCTACGAAAAGTTCGTCGGCGTCGATCCCTGCGTCGAGCCGATGAAGATCTTTCCGGGCATGCACTACACCATGGGCGGCCTCTGGGTCGACTTCAACCAGATGACCAATATTCCCGGCATCTTCGCCGCGGGCGAGTGCGAATACCAGTACCACGGCGCCAACCGCCTGGGTGCGAACTCGCTGGTCAGTTGCATCTTCGGCGGATTCCAGGCTGGGCCGAATGCGATGCGGTACGCAAAGAGCATTGCGGCTGCGGATGGCGATGGCGGCGCAGCGGCCGAAGTAGCGCGACAGACGGAGATCAACAACAAGTTGATCAAGAACGAAGGCGGCGAGAATCCCTTCAAGCTGTGGCGCGAGCTCGGCGAGAACATGACCGAGCACGCCACCGTGATCCGCTACAACAAGGATCTGAAAGAGGCCGACAACAAGATTCTGGAACTGCTCGAGCGCTACAAGCGCGTGAATTTGAGCGATAAGAGCCAGTGGGCCAACACAAGTTTTGCCTTTGCGCGGCAGCTTTACAACATGTTGCAAATTTCGCGGACGGTTACGCTCGGGGCGCTTCTGCGCGATGAATCGCGCGGCGCGCACTACAAGCCGGAGTTTCCTGATCGCAACGACGAAAGGTTTCTGAAGACGACCAAGGCCAGCTTCACGGGTTGCACGGAAGGCCCGAAGTTCGAATGGGAGGAAGTAGATACGCAATTCATCAAGCCGCGTCCGCGTCGCTACGACGCCGCGAAGTGAGTGCTGATGGAGAAGTCTGTACTAGCGCGCGCGAAGGGAGTGCGTTCATTAGTCCTTAAGCTTGCGCTCTGTGCGGTTGGACTTGTTTGGTTGTTGTGCCCCATTCGAACTGGCAAGCAGTTGATTATTTTTGTTGTTTTAACCTCATCTTGATCCCTCTAGCAATCGTAACGGGGCCTTTGAACGGGGCGAGAGTTCGAGCGGGGATCAGGGAGTCGAGAGTCAGAAGTCAAAGATCGAGTAACTTAAGGATGTCGTAATGGCGATGAAGACAGTCACTTTCGAAATCAAGCGCCAGGCCAGCCCTGAGGCGCCGGCCACGTGGGAGCGCTTCGAACTCGAGTGGCGTCCCGGCATGAACGTCATCTCCTCGATGATGGAGATCGCGCGCAATCCCGTCACCGCCGACGGCAAGCCAACCACCCCGATCGCCTACGACTCCAATTGCCTCGAAGAAATCTGCGGCTCTTGCGCCATGAAGATCAACGGCAAGGCCCGCATGGCCTGCTCCGCGCTGGTCGACAATCTCGAGCAGCCGATCAAAGTTGAGCCGCTGACAAAATTTCCGCTGGTCCGCGACCTTCAGGTCGACCGCTCGGTTCTGTTTGAAAATCTCATGCGCGTCAAAGCGTGGGTTCCCGTCGACGGCACCTACGATCTCGGCTCCGGTCCGCGCGTCTACCCGCAGCAGCAGGAAGCGAACTACCCGCTGTCTAACTGCATCAGCTGCACCTGTTGCATGGAAGTTTGTCCGCAGTTCAATGACGCCACAGGATTCGTCGGCGCGGCCACCATCGCGCAGGTCAAGCTGTTCAACAATCATCCCACCGGAAAAGTATTCAAGGAAGATCGACTGCGCGCGTTGGCCGGCGATGGCGGCATTCAGGAGTGCGGCTTTGCCCAGAACTGTGTTGAAGTCTGCCCCAAGCAGATTCCGCTCACCAACGCAATCAGTGACGTTGGCCGCGACGTGGTGGTGCAAAAGTTGAAGGACTGGCTCAAGAGCTGAAAATCAGGATCAAGGCAGCGAGACCCGCGACGCTGAAAGTACAAACGAGTCCTGCTCCATTTCAGCCGCGGTCAGCTCGTCTCCCAGCTTTTCGGAACGTTGATATACGACCGGTCCAGTTCTGCCACCGACGGGCAACCCAGCAGTCTCAGCGTGCGATCGAGGTCGGCGCGCAGAATCTCGATGGCGCGATTCACGCCGTCTTCCCCCGCAGCGGCAAGTCCGTAAGCGTAGGCGCGGCCGCACAAAACCGCGCGAGCACCCAGCGCGAGCGCTTTCACAATATCGCTGCCTCGGCGTATGCCGCCGTCCATCAGAATCTCGATTTGTCCCCCCACCGCGTCAACGACCTCGGGCAACACGCGCAGGGAAGAGGGAACGCAATCGAGTTGACGGCCTCCGTGATTAGAGACCGAGATCGCGGCAGCGCCTTCATCCACAGAGCGCCGCGCATCATCGGCCGTCAGCACGCCTTTAACGACAATCGGCCCGCGCCATAGCTCTCGAATCCACGTCAGATCGCGCCACGTCACGGCGGATTCGGCCAGTGCGGCCGCCACATCGATCAGCGCCATCGGCCCTTTGCCGGGAATCACCACATTCGGAAGCGCCGGAATTCCTCCATCGCGGAGAAAGCCGATGAGCCAACCCGGATGCGAAAGGATTTGCGGAAGATAAGGAAGCTTCTCAAACGGGCCACCGCTCACCAGCTCTTTCATGCCGTTGCGGAAATCGCGCTCGCGAATTCCGGAGACGGCAGTATCGATGGTGACAACGAGGGCGGAGAATCCTGCATTGCGAGCGCGTTCAATCGCCGCCTCTGCAGCGCCGCGGCCTCCCATCAGGTAGAGCTGATAAAACACCGGGCCGCTGGATGCGGCCTTCACGTCTTCCAGCTTGTGGCCTGAGATGGTGGAAAGCATGTAGGCGGTGCCTGCATTGCCCGCGGCGCGAGCCGCGCCCACTTCGCCCACGGGGTGCATCAGCCGGCTGTAACCAACCGGCGCCAGCAGGAAGGGAAGTGCCAGATCGAAGCCGAGAACGCGCGTGCGCAGATCGGTGTGGTCCAGCGCGACAGCGTGACGCGGGCGAAACGTCACGTCCTCATAGACGCGGCAGTTTTCGCGCAGCGTCACTTCGCCTTCTGCGCCGCCATCAAGATAGTCAAAAACCGATTTCGGCACGCGCCGCTGGGCAATGGCGCGAAAATCTCCGATACATACCACGCGCGGAGAAGCAACAGAACGAGATGATGAGGACATGATTGTCCGTTATATCAAGGCGGGCATGGTGCGGGAAAGCAAGCAGCGTCAACCCCAATCGCTCTCGCTTGCCTCATCCAGCAGCCCGCGCCGTTAAAGATTTCCCTTGACGGCGCTAAGATCCGCGGTGGAGTATCGATGCTGGGCCGCACGGGCGTCGGGCCACTGTAATCCGGCGGCTTCCATTGATCCCCACCAGGCCTTCAACGCAAAAACTTTGCGGCGAGTCATTTCTTAGGTCGCCGTGTGCGCTTCTTCTCTGTGGCATCGAAGCAGCGATGCCGCCCACTACGCCGAACAGTTCTCTTTGCTCCGCCGTCTTTGGAGCCTCATGCCTCTCGGCCCATCGTCCAGGTTCATTTCCCCTGCAGAGCTGGAAACCAAACCCTCAACATCTAAGGACCAAGGAGGTCTCGTCATGGGTTTACGTCATTACTTCTGGAACGCCGCGCTGGCAGCGACGCTTTCCGTGCCGCTTGTTGCACAACAAGCGCCGAGCGGTTATCACGCCATTTCCTGCGTTCGGGTCAAGCCCGGGCAATCCGCCGCGTTTCGCGATTTACTCAACGGAGACTACAGCAAGGTTGAGCAAGCCCGAGTTGACTCGGGAGCAGTCTCAGCGTTTATCGCGCTGCGCACCGTGATTCCCGCCGGAACCGATGCGGGGTGCGACTGGGTTCTCGTCACCTTCTACCCCGGCCTGCCAAGTGCGCCCCTGTCAGACGACGAGATGACAGCCGTCTTGCAAAAAGCCGGTGTCGCTTCCACGCTCCAGCAGTGGCATGATCATCTCTCCGCAGTCGCCGAGCTGGTATCGAACAATATCACGCAATATCAGGTGCTGGTTGGCGGATCGAAGAAGGGCGATTACCTGGTCTTTAATTCCATGAAGGCAGCCGACAGGGGCGAGTGCGTCGCCGCGCAAAAGAGGCTATGGCAGCCTTTCGCCGAGGAAGGCGTGAAAGAAGGCGCGCAGGATGGCTGGGCCATAAACATTCAAAGAATGCCCGAGGGCGCAAAAGATCCGAGCCTGGTAAGCTCTGTGGACATTTACCCAAGTTGGAATGCGATGTTCAACTACTTCGGGCCCGATTTCACTACCCGCTGGAAGAAGGTTCATCCCGAGATGACCACGGACGATGCGTTTGCGATATTGGACAAGGTCTGCACCATCGAACATACGGTCACTTACAAGGTTGAAGCGCAAATCAATTCATCGAAGTAAGACCAGCAACACGAATAGAGGCTACAGCAGGGCCGCCCATGAAATCGGGCGGCCCTCCTGTCTGTTGCGCAAAGAACCGGATTCTTTTGGTGCACGCAGGGCACGTTCGGAAAACAGAGGCGCCGAGCTACTTACTGAAGGTGATTTCGCCGTAGAAGCCGCGCCGGATTGCGACTACCGGTCCGGGATCGTAACTGAACTCCGCGTGGCGAGCCTGGAATAGATTCCTGCCGACGGTGCTCAACTGAATACCATGAGTGATGGCCCACGTGACAGTGGCGTCCCCGGTCCAATACGAGGGTATTGAGATGCCGGGCAGCCCGCTGATGTAGCGTACATCAAAATTCACGCCAACCGATTTGGGCAAGTCGAATCCATTTTCGATGAGCGCCTGGTGTCCCGGGCTGGAACCTTGCACGCCGGGCGCGCTGCCAATATCCATTGAATTCGTGCCCTTCTTCACGTGCATGTCGAGAAATGCGTAGTAACCGCGCAGGCGCCACCAGGGCTGCGGCCGCCATTCGGGCGCGACTTCCATCCCGGTTGTCGAGGCCACCAGCCCATTGCCGAATTGAGCGGAAATGAGGATATGTGTGGGAGGCGGGTTGGTCTCGACGGAAAAAGCCTGGACCAGGTCTTCACTGAAGAGATCGCCGTAGTGGTTGTAGAAGCTGGCGATGTCGACGTAGAAATTTTTAGCTTCGAGGCCGCGGTACCCCAGTTCGTAGCCGTTCAATTGCTCCGACCTGAAGTTTGGATTGGCGCTGAAGCGCGCGAACACCGGGAGCCCGGTGACGTACTCGTCGAGGAAACTTGAAAGATTGAAATCGCGCTCCACATCGGCGGGAGTACGCAGCGCGTGAGTGTAAGCTGCCCAAACGGTCTGAGACGCGGACGGTGTGAACAGAAGACGCACGCTCGGTTCGGCAAGAACCGGGGTGTAGTTAGTTTTGAGAACCTTGGTTCCGGCGACGACTGACAGGCGATTCTGTATGACTGAAAACTGGTCCTGTACGAATCCCTGGTAGAGCTGGTCGGTGCGCTGCGAAGGCGTGAAGGTGAGCCCGTTCGTGACTTCGACTTCGGTGCCATGGCTGGCGCGCAGAGTGGCACCCCAGGAAACATCCTGGTGGGGCAACGGGAACCGATCGGTGAAATCAAGATTGACCGTGTTGCGGATGTCGCCGAAATTCAGCTCATTGCGCGTGTCGTGAGCATAATAGGCCGCGAGCTGAATGTCCTTGCGTTCTCCCTGCGCCCGGTCCCAACTCCAGAGGACATTTCCTCCATAGAGAGACGCGTCGTCGCTATCGTCGGTATTGGCGGGCGGGCTGTAGGTGGTGAGCGTGACTCTCTCGCCAAAATCCTGCCCGTACACGTCGCCCTGAAGGCGGTAGGTATCGCGGGAATGCGCGGTCCAGTCTATGCGAAATCCGGCCTGGCCACCGTGCCAGTCGTCGTAGTTGTCGCCGTCGGAGTGGTATTGCGGCGCCCAGCCGAATCCCTTCACGTAGGCTTTGTACGTCAGCCCGTTGGCATTGCCGGAGCCGTAGCGGGCATCCCCAAAAACCTGATTCACATTTCCGCCGCCGGCCGTTGCCTGAAAGCCCTGCGTATCCTTTGTGTTTTTGGTAATGATGTTGATGACGCCGTTGACGGCATTCGGTCCCCAAATCGTCCCGCCCGGACCGCGAATGACTTCAATGCGGTCGATGTCCTTCATAAGGACATCCTGCGTTTCCCAGTAGGTGCCGGCGGTGAAAGTTGAGTAGACCGTGCGGCCGTCAATCATCACGAGGACGGACCGCGAAAGGCGGCTATTGAAGCCGCGGATCCCCACGGCGTATTCGTCCGATGTGATGCGCGCGACTTCTACCCCCGGCGCAAGGCGCAGGGCCTCGGGAATGTTGGTGGCCCCGGAACGCCGGATATCATCCTGCGTGATGACGAAGATTGCCGCGGGAGTGTTCCAAACCTGCTCCGGTTCTTTCGAGACAGTTGTGACTTCGACTTCGCCGAGTTGCTCCAGCGTCATTTGCTTCAGAGTCTGTTGCGCGGTCCCCTCGGCCATCTCCATCTGCTCGCCCCCCACAGCTATGGCGAATGCCGGACTCACGGCGAGAAGAACAATGAACGTCGTGATGAGGGCCCCTCGATGAGAGATTGAACCTGGAGTGCGGGGGCAGGCACGCCGCCCTGCCGCTTCTTCCACACACATGATCAAGCAGCGACCTCGCAGGTTCTTGAAAGAGACCATTCAGGATTTTCCAGGCGTCGGGGGATGCCGGGGGATTTGCTGAGTCGTTTGATGCGCCCTATCTTGTCCGTGGTTGCCCGTGCGGTCCATCTTCGCCGGCCTCCGGCGGCTTGTAGGGCAGGCTGAAGCTGAACTTTGCCCCCTGATCCACCGAACCCTCAGCCCAGACCCTTCCGCCGTGCCTGGCAATGATGCGCTGCACCGTTGCCAGCCCAACGCCAGTCCCCGGAAAATCCACGTGGGAGTGGAGACGCTGGAACGGCCGGAACAGCCTGTCGGCATAGTTGGGGTTGAATCCCACCCCATTGTCCTTCACGAAGAAGACGATCTCGTTCTCCGCTTCCCGGTACCCGAACTCGATCTTCGCTGGGTTGCGCTTTGAAGAGTACTTCCACGCGTTCCTGAGCAGATTTTCCAGCACCAGCGAAATCAGGCCTTCGTCGGCGATAGCGTGAGCTCCGGGACTCACCACGACCTGCACGTCCCGATCGCCCTTTTCCGCGATCAGGGATTCCAGGATCGAGTGAACGAGCCGTGTCATGTCGATGGGACGGTAATGCAACGGCGAGCTTGCTGCCCGTGACAGGTTGAGCAGGTCGTCGATCAGCGTCGACATCCGGCGGGCGCTTTCCATTACCTTTGAGGCCAGCTTCGCGGAGTCACCTTCTCGCGGAATCTCAGCCGAGTTCTGCAACAGGAAACCCAGATTCGTAATCTGCTGCAATGGGCCGCGCAAATCGTGAGCCACTGAATACGAAAATGCCTCCAGCTCCTGGTTCGCTGCCTGCAACTCCGCGGTGCGCTCCTGCACCTTCTGCTCAAGGCCACGCCGCGATTCCTCCAAAGCGAGGTCACGCTGCTGAATCTGCTCCAGCATCTCGTTAAACGACGTGATCAACAGCGAAATCTCGTCCGATCCGCCGGGCGACTCGGCGCGCACCGCATAGTTTCGTTCGCGGGTCACTACGACCGCCGTTTGCGCCAAAGCCGTTAGCGGGCTTGAAACCAGCGTCCTGATCGTCGATGTCGCAACCAGCGCCACGATGAAGCAGATGATGAGGATTCCCGCTGACAGCAGTCCGAATTGCCGCGCGCGATAGGCCACGTCCGTGGTTTCGGCAAGAATATAAACCGAGCCAATGTCCGTGCCCTGCGAGTCAATGCGCCGGCCCACCAGAATCTGCTGATCCCCATACGACCAATTGCCCGACCGCTCGTTGGGCGCAAGACGTGCACTGATCTTGGCACCGCCTGTAGTTTTGCGCGCAAAAGAAGCAAACGTCTGCCCATCGTTCGTATAAACCACGGCCGCCAGAACGTGAGGCGATCCGCGCAATGCAGCCAGCGTGGTCTGCGCCGCTTGCGGATCGTCAAACAAAAGCGGCGCTACGCAGTTGGAGCCGATGATCTGCGCCTCGGTATCCAAATCCGACCGCAAGGCCTGGCGCAGGCTGTATAGGTCATACAGCACAAACGACACGTAAGCCAGAAGCAGCGCAATGCCGCAAACCGTAAGGTTCATGCGCGTAAGCTTGCCGGCAATCGATTGGTTGCTCCACGGCTTCATGGCTGCACCTCGCCCTGGCGATTGCCTGAAACCGAAGCGGCAACTCTCAACAACTCGGAACTCAAAACAAGATGGGTGCGCCTCACCGGGTCCAGATTCACGGCGAATCGCACGTGATCCGATTGCAATTGAAACTGGATCATGCCGCCATGTTTCAGGAAATCGGGCGCATCGCTGACGGTCAGCGTGTCGCTATCGCGAAAGGCCGCTAGGTCCTGATCCATCCGCTTTTGCTCGGACATTCCAAGATAGGCAATGGCGCATCCGCGGGCATCCGGCTTCTCCATGCGAATCACGCGAACTGCACGTCCATCGATCTTTTCGCCTGCGGTAATCTCGTCGAGCGAGCCGCCAAAGGGATCTTCACCAACGACGCAAATATTGAAATCGTTGGAACCTGGCTGCGCGCCCTGAGAAAGCCGCATGAACTTGCCGAAGTTAAGCAAATACGCGGCCTTTACCGAGTACTCGGAGGGCCTGGACTGGCCGGCAAGCAGATTTGCGCAGAGCAGGAATGGCAACACCGAGACCAACGCGAAAGCGACACCGGCGGCGCGGCGAAGCCGATTCCAACGCAGCTGTATGGGGCGAGTCACGTCGGCAGAAGACGCACAGGAATTGCTACGCGGGGGCAAATCGGCTCGCCTCGCTCTTTCTGTCGCTCTCAATGTCGGTGGACCTCGACGGCCGAATGGGGATTCATCTTGTTGCCGAACTCAGCTTACGTTTGTTCCGCCTGGGCTTCGCCGTTGGACGGCACGATCCGGCGCAGGGTCTTCATCAGATTCTCGGGCTCGCCTTTGCGGACAAATTCGGAGGCAAAGGGTTCGATGTCTTCCGGCATGGTCCACGCGTCTGAAAGCACAAGCAGCGGCGCCTGAGGATGCTTCGCTTTGATTTCCTGTGCAATCTGCGGGGTGGCTTTCGCTGAATTCAGCCGGTAATCAAGAAGCACAGCGGCGACGTCACCATCCGGCAAAGGGTCGGGCCCGGCAAAGCGCACCAGCACAGGCACCGGTTCATACCCGGCGCGATTCACGATCATCCCATAGATTTCCAAATGGGATGGATCGTCATCGACAATCAAAATACGCTTGCGTTCGAGGTCGCTCATCCTGTTCAGGAAAACGTGGGGACTCGTACCTGGGACGGCTCCGGCCTTGCAGAAAGCCGAGACCACATCATATGCAAACAGGCTGGGGGTAGCCAATAGCAAATTGGGAGTAGAGCCCTGCTTCCAGGGGGGATCTGGCTCAGTCGCCGAATTCCAGTTCGTCGAATCGCCGCCACTTATAAATGGCGATGGAGACGATCCAGCTCGCCGCGAACAGCCCGACAATCAGGTAGCCGAGCGTCCCGAAGCTTGAATTGAGGCGAAGGACAGCCGCGAAGAAGCTGCCGCCGAGATGAAGCTGCGAGGCGAGAAGCGAGAGCGCCTCGATGCCGCCGACAATCAGCGCCACCAAGACCGAAACAAATGTGATGGTCAGATTGTAATAAAGCTTGCGCACGGGCTTGATAAAGGCCCAGCCATAGGCCCCAAGCATCAGGATGTTGTCCGTGGTGTCGATCAGCGACATCCCAGCGGCGAACAGAACTGGAAAAACGAGGATCGACCCCAATGGCAGTCCACGCGAGGCCTCTGCGGCCGAGATGCCGAGCAAGCCAATCTCAGTCGCCGTGTCGAAACCGAGCCCGAACAGCACTCCCAGCGGATACATGTGCCAGCTGCGGCGGATGATGGCGAACATCGGCCGGAAGATGCGCGCGAGGAATCCGCGATTGGCAAGCAAGAGATCGAAGTCTTCATCGACGTAGGGCGCGCCGGAGCGGACGCGGACAAAGGCGCGGTAAATGGACGCGAGCACAACGATGTTGACGATGGCGATCGCGAAGAGAAAGAGCGAAGAGACCAGAGTGCCGATCAGGCCGCCGATGTCGCGAGCCGCGTCAATCCTGTGCTGAAGGGCCAGCGCGGCCGCGGCAATAAGCACTGAGCCGATGACCACGATGGTCGAGTGGCCAAGCGAGAACATCAGACCGACCCCGACGGGCCGCTTGCCTTCCTGCATCAGCTTCCGCGTCACGTTGTCGATCGCGGCGATGTGGTCCGCGTCGACCGCGTGGCGAAGGCCGAAACTGTAGGCCAGCAGCGCCGTGCCGAGCAGCAATGGGTAATGCCGGAACGCAATCGCCGCCCACAGCCATGCGCCGGCATTGAAAAAAAACAGCAGGCCGTAGACGCCGATGACTTTGCCGCGCAGATTTCCCGGTGCATCGTCGAACAGCGCAAGCAGGCGCGAGCGCGCGGCTGTGCTCTCGGCTGGCGGCATTGCGGTCGGGTCGGAGGGTCTGTTCATCAAGGCGCCTGAACCAATAGTACGATTTTTGGATTCGTGCGAATGTGATTTGGGCCACAAATGATGGCCAGGGGCCACATTCCGTCGAATCCCGGGATTCGCGGCCGGCAGCCTGGAGTTGTTAGACTGCGGCACGAGGCGATAGCGTGCCAGGAGGGGATCCGATGAAACCAATTGATTCTGGACGGCGGAAGTTTTTGCAGGCAATGCCGGTTGCGGCGGCGGCAGGCTTGGCGATTGGGGATTTACCGCTCTTTGCGGCAGCCGCGACAGGCCAGAGCGCAAGCGGCAACGGAAGCTTTCAGGTGTTCCGCGCGCAGCAACTTGCAGACGACGCAAAAGCACTCGACGCCGCGCCGGGCAACAACAACCTCGTGCAGGAGAAGACCTTCACCGTCGTCCTGACTGTCGAGAAACAGAAAAGCGCGGCGGAATTCGAGTGGCACGAAGGCCGCGATCATGTTTTGCAGGTTTTGGACGGGGAAACCGTCTACGAGGTCGGTGGAACACCAAAGGGCGCACACAGCATAGGCCGCGGCGAGTGGCACGCGCCCGATGCCGACGGAGCTACCACGCTCACGCTCAAGAAGGGCGATATGCTGATCATTCCGCGCGGCACGCTGCACAAGCGAAGCACCGCGCAAAGCGTGACGCTTTACCTGATCTCCCCTCAAGGAAGCAGTTAGTCGTTGATGGTCAACCGTGGACGGTAACCAGCGAACAGCCAGCAGCAGATCGTTCAAAGCTGACGGCTGATGGCTGAAAGCTGACGGCTGTCTTTCAGTTTCTGCTCCGCATCTTGGCCAGCAGGTTCAGGATCTCGATGTAGAGCCACACCAGCGTGACCATGATGCCAAACGCCGCGTACCACTCCATGTACTTGGGCGCGCCATACGCCACGCCCTGCTCCACAAAGTCGAAATCGAGCACCAGGTTCAGCGCCGCGATGGCGACAACCAAAAAGCTGAAGCCGATGCCGATCGGCGTCGCACCATTCACGGTGGTGAAGTTGATCCCGAAGAAGCCCAGCAGCAACTCGATCATGTAGAAGAGGAAGATGCCGCCGGTGGCCGCCACCACGCCCAGGCGAAACTTCTGCGTCACCTTGATCAGTCCAGACCTGTATGCGATAAGCAGCACGAACAGCGTGCCAAAGCTCAAGCCCACCGCCTCCATTGCGATGCCGGGATAGCGCAATTCGAACACTGCCGACAGGCCGCCGAGCACAAGCCCCTCAAGCAGCGCATAAATTGGCGCGGTCACCGGCGCCCACGTCCTCTTGAACGAGGTGATCAACGCGAAAATCAGGCCGCCGAAGAGGCCGATCATCAGCGCCGGCCCGGCCATGGTCAAATCCCGCGACTGCATGAACGAGTTCCACGTCCAGCTCGCGGTCAGCACGGCACAAAGCAGCAGGATGCCAGTCTTGTTGATGGTGCCGTTCAGCGTCATGCGTGCCGAGGCGTCAACCAGGCTGCCGCCATACTGGCTGTTCTGAAAATCGCTGAACGTATTCTTGCCCAAGGCTGGATTCGAGGTCTTCATCAATGCCATTGCCGTCGCTCCGTCGGGCCATGCACACCTGATCGCCCTAAGGCCGATTCAGCGCGCTTTGACCGTCAACTTTATTTTATTGGATGGATATGGGTGCCAAATAGTTTCGGGGCTGCGCCGAGCCATTCACCCGCCCGCAAAACCTCAATCGAACGTCGGCATGCCCAATGCGCTTTCATAGCGCGCGACCGTCGCCATCAGGTTTTCGATCGCTGCCACTGGCTGAATGCCGCCGCGCGCGCCCTGCGCCATGCAGTTCATCGCGGCCGCCGCGCAGGAGAAATCCAGTTGCCGGTCCAGCGGCCATTCGCGCAGCAGGCCATAAATAAATCCCGCGCGGAAAATGTCGCCTGCACCCGTCGTGTCCACCACCGGCACGCGATAGGCGGCGCTGTGCAGCAACTGCTTGCCATCCCACGCCAGCACGCCGCTTTCGCCGAGCGTTGCCGCGCTCAGCCGGCATCCGTAACGTGCCTGCATCTTGCGCAGCGCACTTTCCAGATTGGTCTCATTCATCAGCCGGCAGCTGAAATCCTCACTCACAATCAGGTAGTCAATGTTGGCAACAAGTTCTTCAATGCCGGGATAGGTGTCGTCGAGGTCGGCAACGACGGGAATTCCAGCCTCGCGCGCCCAGCTTGCCGCCAGCGTTGCCGCAGCCGTGTCGTGCCCGTCGACATGCAGGATGCGTGCGTTCACGATCCATTCGCGGCGCAGGTCGCCCGGCTGAAGAACCATCTGCTGGTTGCGCTGGCAAATCACCGTGCGCTCGCCGGCAGCGTCGATCAGGATCACGTTATGCAGGCTCGCCGTGCCAGGCACAGTCACAATCTGTGCTTCAGCTCCCACGCGCCGAAAAGCGTCCTGGTGCAATCGCGCCGCGCTGTCATCGCCCAGCTTGCCCACATAGCGCGATTTCACACCCCACGTCTGGCACGCCAAGACTGTGGTCGCCACCTGGCCTCCGGGCTGCGTTGACCGGTCACCGTAATGAACCTTGGACCCGGGGGCAGGGAACTGCTCCAGCGGAATCAGCGTGTCTGTGGCGTTCAAACCCACTCCGACCAGATCGACAACTTCAATGTGAGAAGGTTCAGACACAAGAACATTGTAACGGCCCGGCGATAAACGACGCCCCAGCTGAGAGCCCAAGGCCAGATGCTGTAGGCTCAAGTTATTGTTTCGTTTCGGATGAGAGCTTTGGCTACGCAAATTACTTCGCGCCCATTTATCAGGCCGGTCTCAAGTGAAATTCTCCATTGCGGTGCAGTGTCTCTGGAGACGCTTGCGAATCGCTTCGGCACGCCGCTCTACGTGTACTCAGCCGACCAGATCGTTGAACGGCTCGGCATGTTCCAAAAGGCGCTTGCTGGGCGCGACCTTCTCGTCTGCTATGCCGTCAAAGCCAACTCCGCTCTCGCAATTCTAAAGTTGCTCGCCGATCGCGGCGCCGGATTCGACATCGTCTCCGGCGGCGAACTGGAGCGCGTGCTGGCCGCTGCACCCGATGCTGCCGATCGCGTCGTCTTCTCCGGCGTGGGCAAAACCGCGGCCGAAATCGACGCCGGCCTGAAAGCCGGAATTCTCGCCTTCAATGTAGAGAGCGAAGCGGAGCTCAAACTCCTCGCCGAGCGCGCGCAAAAGCTGAAGATCCGCGCCCGCTTCGCGCTGCGCGTCAACCCCGATGTCTTCGCCGATACGCACCCCTACATCTCAACCGGTCTGCGCGAACACAAATTCGGCATCGATGTCCGGCGTGCGCGCGCAATTTATAAACACGCGGCGCTCAACCGCTGGCTTCAGCCATACGGCATCAGCGTTCACATCGGCTCGCAGATTCGCTCCGCCCAACCGTTCGGTGCTGCGATTGAACGGGTCATCAAGCTGGCGCGCAAGTTGGCGAGTGAGGGAATTGCGCTTAAGACCATCGATGCTGGCGGCGGCCTGGGCATCGACTATCACGACGGAGCTTTTGACGCAGCGGGCAAAGTGGACGAGTACGCCCAGGTGCTCACGCGCGCACTCGGCGATTTCGACGCGCGTTTGCTCATCGAGCCCGGCCGATTCATGGTCGCGCAGGCCGGCGCTCTCATCGCGCGAGTGCTCTACATCAAGCGCAACGGGAATAAAACATTTGTGATTACCGATGCGGCCATGAACGACCTGATTCGTCCCGCGCTCTACCAGGCGCACCACGAGATTGTTCCCGTTCGCCCCAGGCAGGGAAGGTCGCTGGTGGTCGATGTCGTCGGGCCCGTGTGCGAATCGGGCGATTTCCTCGCGCGCGACCGCAAGCTCGAGCCTGTTGAGCCCGGCGATCTCCTCGCGCTGCTCGATACCGGCGCCTACGGCATGGCGCAAAGCTCGAACTACAATTCGCGCCCTCGCGCGGCCGAGGTGCTTGTGGAAGGCAAACGCTCGCGGCTGATCCGCAGGCGCGAGACCATGGCCGATTTGCTGGCCCCAGAGAACATCTGACTTCATATTTCCGCCGCAGCCTCTCCGCTGCCATGCGGCACGCAGAACAGCGACTCCGCCGCGACCGAATCCGCTCAGGTCCTGCAGATTTCGCAGCAGCCCGGCAAAGGTATATGGTGTTGCGGGAGGCTTTTCATGCGTTTCTCGTCGACTCCGGCTCGGATCCTGGCAATTTTTCTCATCGCAATCGGCTCGCTCACATCGGCACACGCGGCATCGCTCAAAATAAAAACCGCAGAGGGCAAGCTTCAGGGCAAACTCATCAACGACGGAAAGGTCCGCGCCTTTCTCGGCATTCCTTTCGCAGCGCCGCCCGTGGGTGATCTGCGCTGGAAGGCGCCCCAGCCGCCCGCGCGATGGAACGGAACGCGCCAGGCTACGGCGTTCGGCGCTCATTGCGCGCAGAATCACGTGTTCGACGACATGATCTTTCAGGACAGCGGCGGCAGCGAAGATTGTCTCTACCTGAACGTCTACTCTCCAGCCGACGCGAGCGCCAAAAGCAATCTGCCGGTGATGTTCTGGATCCATGGCGGCGGCTATTCGGGCGGCAGCGCCGACGAGCCGCGCCATAACGGAGACTTCCTGCCGTTGAAAGGCGTGGTGCTTGTCACCATCAACTACCGCCTCGGAATCTTTGGATTCCTTGCTACAACCGCGCTCGCTAATGAAGCCGGCGGCACTGCCGGCAACTATGGGTTGATGGATATGATTGCGGCGCTTCAGTGGGTGAAGGGAAACGTCGCTGTGTTCGGCGGCGACCCGGCAAATGTCACCATCTTCGGCGAAAGTGCGGGCTCGTTAGCCGTCAGCACGTTGATGGCGTCGCCCATGGCGCAAGGATTATTCGCGAAGGCCATCGGTGAAAGCGGTTCGGCCTTGGGCGGCACGCTTGGTACGCCCACTCTGGCTGCCACGGAGACGGCTGACGACGCGTGGATGGACGCCATTGGCGCCAAGAATCTCGCGGATTTGCGAGCCATGCCTACCGACGCCGTCCTTGCTGCCGCTCGCAGGCCGGGCGCGCGCTTCTGGCCGATCGTTGACGGCAAGGTGCTTTCCGAACAAGTGTCAGCCACCTACGCCGAGGGCAAACAGGCGCACGTTCCGCTTTTGGTGGGATGGAACCGCGACGAAGGCAGCTTTATCGCTATGCGCGGCATGACAGTCGATCAATGGAAGGTGCAGGCCACAAATCTATTCGGGGATCGTGCCGACCAGTTCCTCGACTTGTATCCCGGCAATACCGACGAGCAGGCACTCCGCTCCGCAATCGACTACGCCAGTGACGCGTTTATCGCGACCGGGACCTGGCAATGGGTCGAGGCGCAGGTAAAGACAGGCGACGCGCCCGTCTATCGCTACCACCTCGAGCTTGCGGCGCCGCCCAGCAAATTCCACCCCGGCTCCTACGTCTTTCATTCCGACGACATCGAGTACGTCTTTGGCACGCTCGACACGCGCCCAGGCGCCGTTTGGCGGCCGGAAGATCGCAAGCTCAGCGACGAAATGATGAGCTACTGGACGAACTTCGCCAAGACCGGGGATCCGAATGGTCCCGGTCTGCCGCAGTGGCCGCGGTTCGACAAGACCGGCGATCTCATTCACCTTGACGCTGTGATTACGAGTGGTCCGGATACGGTGCGCCCGCGCTACCAGTTCCTCATCGCGAACCCACCAGCGACAGCGCCGCCGGTGCAACCAGGCGCGCGCAGAAATTATTGATCGACGCCTGAAGGAATTGCTGGCTGACGGCAGAAGGAACTGCAGACGGACGCCTGAGGGAACTACTGACTGACGCCGGAAGCTGCGATAAAGCCTGAGTTATTTGGAGCGGGGCGGGAAATTGACTGAGGGCCTGAAGCGGGAGCCGACGCCGGGGCTTCCGAGCCGGCCGAGTTTGGCGCGGCAAAGCTCGATCCATTGGCATTGAGTGCCGTCGAGTAGTCGGGCCCGAGCCCCAGGCTCTTGAGCGCGCGCGAATCGGGAGTCAGCTTGGTTTGCCAGCCATGATCGGCCTGATACTTCTGCATCGCGGCCACGGTCGTGGAATCCCACTCGCCGTTCGGATCGCCGCTCAGGTAATGCTCGCGAATCAGTGCCTGCTGAATCTCGGTCACGCGATCCGCTTGGATGGCCTGCTGGCCCCGAGCGCGGCGATACCTGTGCTTGCCGTGCGACAACCGGTGCGCAGAGCTCGTGTGGTGCGTGGTGGATCCAGTTGCAGCGTTTGCCAACGCGGCAGGCGCAAGAAGGGCCGCTGAAATCAAAAGTGCCGTTCCTGCGCGAAATAAACTCATCCTCATTCCACCTTTAAACCCTATAGAATTTCCTGATCTATTCCGAAAAGTTTATCCAACAACCCATTGAGCGGCAAGGAGAAAATCGCCCCAGTGCCTTGGCGAGATTACTTTTGGATACCGCCGCCGGAAGCGGAAAATCGCCTCCGGCGCGGCTCCAGCCTAAAGGACCGCCAATCTATAACGTGCCGCCAATATAGTTAATGCCCAGTTCCGGATGACGCGGGTCGATCACTTCGAATACCACATCGTCGCCCGTCTTCAACTTGCTCACCACGGCATCGAATTGCTCCTTGCTTCCCGTGGGCTGCCTGTTCACGTGCGTAATCACCAGGCCCGGCTCCAGTCCCTGCAGGTCGGCGAATGATCCGGTGCGAACCGATTCAATCACCACGCCCGACGTATGAATGCGGGAAACAACCGCCGAGGGCGCATCCTGCACCACCACCCCAAGCTTCGCCTCGCCCGCATCGCTGCCATTGCCTTGGTCGTTTTCCGGTTGCGCATTGTCCGCTTCGGCAAAAACCTTGTCGCGATCGCCGATGGTCACCGTGGTGTCCTGCGGCTTGCCATCGCGAATAAATCCCAGCCGAATTGTCGATCCCGGCGCGCGGCTGGCAATCTCGTTCACCAGGTCGTCGCCATCCTTGATCGGACGTCCATCAATCGTTGTGATGATGTCGCCGGCCTTCAGGTTTGCCTTGTCTGCCGGTCCGCCCGGTTGCACTTCCTGAACCAGAACGCCATTCTTGAATCCATAAATGCGATTGACCGCGCCCGACAATCCTTCGCGGAATTTAATGCCGATCGAGCCGCGCGTCACCTTGTGGCTCGGGCCGATAAGATCGTTGTAGACCGAAACCACCGTATTCGACGGCATCGCAAATCCAATGCCCTCGTACCCCGCCGACTGCGTGTAGATCGCCGTGTTCACGCCGATCACTTCGCCGTTCATGTTCAACAGCGGCCCGCCGGAGTTGCCGGGATTGATGGCCGCGTCCGTCTGGATGAAATGCTGAAACTGCCCCGGAGCTCCTTGATCGATGGTCCGATTCTTCGCCGAAATAATTCCGGCGGTCACAGTCTGCGCCAGCGCGAACGGGCTGCCGATCGCCTCGACCCAATCGCCCACCTGTGCCGTGTCGGAGTTGCCCATCTTCACGGTGGGCAGCGGCGAGTTGGTGTCGATCTTGATCACCGCCAGATCGGTGGCCTTGTCCACGCCGATCACGCGCGCCGGCCGGCCAAGATCCTGCGTGTCCGGATCGGTGGAAAGCTTCACGTAGATCTTGTCTGCTTTGTCCACCACGTGATCGTTGGTGATGATGTAGCCTTTGGAATCGACGATGAAGCCCGAGCCGAGCGATTCCTGAACCTGTCCGTTTTCGCCGCCCTCATCCGGATTGCCCGGAACCTGGCCACCGAAAAATCGGTTAAAGAAATCCTGAAAGTTGTTGTCCGGTCCCTGACCGTTGTCCTGATTATTGTCGTCGTCAGGATTCTGCTGGTTGGGCTGCCCGGGGGCGAAATGACGGAAGTGGCCGCGGCCGCCATTCTGCGATTGCTTGGGTAGCGTCTGCGTATTGATGTTCACAACCGCCGGTCCCACGAGCTTGGCAATCTTCACAAAGTCGTTGGGCGGCGTGGGCGTTGTGATGATCTTCAGGGGAGTGGCATCGCTGCTGCTCGTGGCTTCCTGACCATGCACTCCGTGAGCCGCAAACGATCCGCCAACAATTGCAGCGGAGATCGCGGCAAGCAACACGAAAACCGAGGTGAGACGGCGCGAGCGAAGCCGTTCGAAGAGCGATTTCATAGAGTTCACTGACCTCTGTTCCAGCACAGCCTCTCGGCTGGGACGTAAATGGCGCTACTCATTCAGTATAGCGATAGAAAAACGGGCCCGAAACTGGCTCTTCCGCGTCAGGTGCGTGGCTCGTTCGCGCGCTTAGGTCGCACAGGACACCAAATCGCATAATCTCGCAACGCCGCACCCGCATCCTGTTGGTTAGACGCGCAAGGGGTTAAAAGAGCCGCCCCATCGGCAGAGCCGCGGCTGGCGGCTCGTCTACTGTTCCGCAGCCCAATCCAGCATGGCGAGCGTCAGCAGCAACACGCGCTTCAAGCCCAGGTCACGCTCCCGGGCGCTGTACCACTCGTGCAGGGTGTGTGCCGCGCCGCCTTCGCCGCCCGCGCCCATCGAGAGGGCAGGGACACCAAGCGCCAGCGGAATGTTGGCATCCGTTGAGCCCAGCCGAAGCTCGCTGCGCAGTCCCAGGTGTCGATCTACCGCGCGCAGCGTTGCCAGTATGGGCGAGTCGTTGGGCAACTGCGCAGCAGGGCGATCACCAATCTTCGAGATCGTGAAGGCCAGGCGCGGGCGCGATCCGCCAAGTTCCCGCGTTTTTTCGTTCCAATGTCCCACGGCATCTTCCACTGCGCGATGCAACGCCACTTCAAGGCGCAGCAACTCGTCGGGATCCGTCGAACGGAAATCGACGCTCGCCTCGGCGCTCTCAGGGATCGAGTTCACGCTGATGCCGCCGCGAATCGTCCCGATGTTCAGCGTGGTTCGTGGCTCTTCGGGCAGGGCAGTCTCTGCCAGGACCGCGAGCGCTAGGGCAAGGGCCGCAATTGGATTGGGAGTTCCAGCATCGGTAAAGCTGTGGCCGCCTGGACCCGTGATCGTCACGTGAAAGCGCAAGCTGCCCAGAGCCTGCGTCACTGCAGCGTCGGCGCCGGGCCCATCCAGAACAACATGCCCGGCGATGCGTCCCGCGAGCCCGCTGCGCTCGTAGAGATGCCGCACTCCCCGCAGATCGCCCTCACCCTCTTCGCCAATGTTGCCCACGAAAACCAGCGGTACGGGCAGTTCGAAGCCGGGGTGCTGTGCGGCTGCGTGGCGCAGCGCGCTTGCCAGCGCCAGCATTCCCACGACGCCAGCGCCGTTGTCGCTCGCGCCCGGAGCTTCAAGGCGGTCGCCATCCACAATCGGATGAATCGGCGTGCCCGCCGGAAATACAGTATCGATGTGCGCTGAAAGCAGAATCACCGGACCGTCGCTTTCGGCATGCGAACCTTCGCCGGCAAGGAATCCAACTACATTTCCCACCGCGTCGATCCCCACGCTGCTCAGTCCCACTTCGCTAAAGCGCTGTGCAAGCCATTCGGCGCGCTCGCGTTCACCGTGATTGGGTGCGGGAATCGAAACCAGCCCGACCTGCCAATCCATGATCGTCTTCGGATTCGCGTGCAGCCAGGCGAATGCGGCGTGCACAGGCCGTTGCGCCGCCAAGGCCGTCACCCGCGAAAATGCCGAAGATGCTGTGAGAACTGGCATCGAGTTCAGAGTAGCAGCATCGCGCGTGGCTGTGCGCGGCGCAAAGTGCATGGCATTTTGCTCGCGTCGCAATCAGCGAGCGGCCTTTTCAGTTTCCTCAGGCGGATATTCGACCGAGACCAGAAACAGTCCGCGCGCCGGCGCCGTTGGCCCCGCTTCCGATCGGCTGCGAGCCGCCAGGATGCGCGGAATCTCTTCAACCGCCAATTGCCCGCGCCCCACTTCGATCATCGTTCCCACCAGATTCCGCACCATGTGATGCAGGAACCCGTTGCCACGCACGCGATACACCAGCAGCTCGCCCGCATCGGTCGCGCGCTTCTCCCATGCCGAAGAAAAAATCGTTTTCTTCTGGTTCTGGACCAAGTCATCTGCATGACGGCTCGCAAGGTCCGGATCCGTTGCCGCAAAGCTGGCGAAGTCGTGCTCGCCGAGAAATTCGTGAGCCGCCGCCTCGAGCGCCGCAAGCGAAAGATGCCATGGGCAGGCATAAACATAGCGCGCCATAAACGGCGAGCAATCTGCTGCCTGCAGCAGCCGGTATTCGTAGGTCTTCGCAATCGCCGAGTGCCGCGCATGAAAGGTGCTTCGCACCGTTCTGGCCTCGGTCACGCGAATCGAAGGGGGAAGGGTCCGGTTCAGCGCGCGCTGCAGGTTTTCCGGCGGAATCGGCGCCGCGAGCTCGAAGCTCGCCACCTGCGCCAGCGCATGCACTCCCGCATCGGTCCGTCCCGAGCCCTGCGGCAGCGGCGACTCGCCCGTAACCCGCCCCAGCGCCGCCTGCAACTCACCCTGAATCGTCGCGAGCCCCGGCTGCACCTGCCATCCCTGATAGTCCGCCCCGTCGTAGGCGAGCGTAACCCGCCACATTTGTACGCCACTTTCGGATTGGGCGAGTTCGTTCAAGGCAGTCGTACTCTCAAGAGTAGCAAGACGGCAGCATCGCCCGATCTAGCTGCAAACCGGCAGCAATCAACACAAAGCAAAGCCGATACTGCACCAGGCCGCGCCGACCCCCTCGAAATCCACAGCCCTCCAGTTGCCCTCGGCCCTCTTTGCGAGTATTTTACTAACTAGTTAGTTAAACAACCGACAGCCGACTCCTCCGCGTACTTCGGGGGACCTGCTGCCCGATCCATGGGATCAACGGTTCGAATCGCTCGCCGAACGGGCGTCTGCGACTCCGGTCCCATCAACTTGCCAAAAGATTCAAATGCGCATCGCCAATTGAACGGTCTAAGAGAAAAGAATCAACGAAACAAACACCGCAGGGAACGACAGGGGTATCGATTTCGTAATCAAGATCATCATCCCGAAAGAATCATTCGGGCGCAGTGGAAGCGATAATCGATTTGACAAACCCATCACGTGCGACAGGCGCGGCAAACAGGCGACTGGGGCGCAGAACAATCCGCGTGGCTCAACCTTTTGTGGAGACGAAGCATGCAGTTTATGAGGACCGGTGTGTTGCAGCGCGAAGAACTTGGCCCGGAAAGTGAATCCATGCCGGGATCTGAATCGAACCGAGAAACGCTGGCCAAGCGGAGAAGCGTGGAGCGCCTGAGATCGGCCGCCACTGTGCTGCTGATGTTGGCTTCCACGATGCCCGCAAGCTATGGGCAGCAACCTGCGACCATCGCACTTCCGCAGGACAAATCGGCATCGCAGCTGCCGCCTGCGCCGGCGCCGATTGCAACCGAGCCCTCCCCGCTGCGCACCTCGAGCCGCAATTATGCGCGCGCGTATGCCACCTGGTTCGGCAATCCCTTCAAGATCTATTTGCCTACGGACATTCCCAAGACGAGCTTTCAAAACTCGGTTCGGCTGGCTGACCTTGTGAAAGACGGCAAAATCTACCTCAGCCTTTCCGATGCGCTCGCGCTTGCCATCGAGAACAACTACGACATCGCGATTGCTCGATACAACCTTGATATTGCCGACACAGATATTCTGCGAGCCAGAGCGGGCGCGCCCATTCTCTTCGGAGCGCCTTCCGGCCTGGTAACGGGAACTCTCGGCGGCTCGAATTCGACATTATCGACGGGCGGCGGCCCCGGCGGCACCACGGTCGGCTCCGGCGGCGCAGGTTCCGGCGCCAGTGGATTGGCCGAGACCACAAACGGAGCGGGACCCTATCCCGAAGTTCTTGATCCCACACTGACAGGCACAATCCAGCTGCAAAGGCAGGAGTCGCCGGCGGTCAGCATCTTCCAGCCCCATGCTTCGACGAACACCAACGAGTACAACTTCGCCTACAATCAGGGATTCGTTACCGGCACATCGCTGCAGGTAGGCTTCAATAACCAGCGCATCACAACCAACAACTTCTTTAATGATTACAGCCCGCTCTACAACTCCAGCTTCCAGGCTCAGGTAACGCAGGAGCTTTTGCAGGGAGCCGGAATCTGGGTGAACAAGCGCCTTATGTACCAGGCAATGAACGACAGGCGCATCACAGATTCCTCGTTCCGCCAGCAAATTATCTACACCGTGAACCAGGTGGAGACCATTTACTGGGGCCTTGTGCAGGCCTACGAAGACGTGCAGGCAAAGCAGCGCGCGCTCGACCAGAGCAACCAATTGTTAATCGACAACCAGAAGCAACTGCAAATCGGCACCATGGCGCCGCTCGACGTGGTCAACGCAGAATCGAGCGTGGCCACCGATCAGCAATCGTTGATTAGCGCGCAGAGTGCGCTCAAATACCAGCAGGAAATTATCAAGCAGGCAATCGCGCGAAACCTCAACGATCCCCAGCTCTCGCAGGCGCCGGTGATTCCCACGGATCGCGTAACTCTCGAGCCTCTGCCCGAGGAATCGCAGCCGGTGGAAGCACTGGTGCAAGAGGCATTCCAGCAGCGGCCGGAGCTCGAAGAAGCCACGCTGGCGCTGCGCAACGATGCGATTACGCTGAAGGGCGCTCGCAATGCGCTGCTGCCCACGCTCAATGTCTACGGCTTCTATGGAGCCAGCGCAACCGGTGGCACGCAGAGCCCGAGCTGCTACAACTTCCTCTCCAACCCTGGCGGGCCATGCGCGCCGGGCACGTATCCGACCATCGGTTACGGCACCACGTTGAGCAACCTTGTTAACAGCAGCTCTCCCAACAAGGGCGCCGGCTTCAGCCTGTCCATCAATCTTCGCGATCGCCAGGCGCAAAGCGTGCAAGAGCGCTCGCTGATGGAGTACCGGCAAGCCGAGCTGCGGCTCGAACAGCTTCACACCGAGATCCGCATGCAGGTGGTGAACGCAATGTACGCGCTGACCAACGATCGTGCGCAGGTGAAAGCCGCAACGGCCGCACGCGACTATGCGCAGCAGAGCCTTGAGGCAGAACAGAAGAAGCTGCACCTCGGCGCATCCACCACCGCGAATGTCCTCCTGAACGAGCGCAACCTGGCCATCGCGGAAGACAATTTGATCGCCGCGCATGCCACCTACGCAAAAGACCGCTCCGGCCTTTATCAGATCCTGGCTTCGACCCTCGGGCACTACAGCATCAACCTCACTGAAGCCGCCGCCGGAACTGTCACCACCTCGCCGGTGGTGCCGGGAGTGCAGGCCGTGTCGCCGGGCAATGAGCCCTCCATGACGCCGCCCGCCACGCCTGAGCAACCCACACCGCAAACGCCACAGTAAAAAGCCGCGAATGACCTCGAAAATAAGATGGCCCGGCGCAAGCCGGGCCATTTGCTTTGCTGCGGTGACTCTTTACCGCTCCGCCACCTGATCCAGTAGATCGAAGAATTCCGGAAAGCTGATCGCTGCCGACTCCGCGCCTTGGATGAGCGTATCGCCTTCGGCGCGCAGCGCCGCCACGCTGAATGCCATCGCGATTCGGTGATCCCCGCCTGAATCGATCGTCGCTCCATGCAGCGTTTGCCCGCCCGGAACGTCAAGCCCGTCATCGAACTCCTCCACCTCCGCGCCCATGGCGCGCAGATTTCTGGCAACGAGCGCGATGCGGTCGGATTCTTTTACGCGCAATTCGCGTGCGCCGCGGATGCGAATGCCGCCGCTCGTGTATGGCGCAATCGCGGCCAGCACCGGAAGCTCGTCGATGAGCTGTGCCGCGAGAGTCCCGCTGATCTCCGTCGACCCCAGGCCTTCGGGCGGAGCCGTGATCTGCACCAGGCCCACCAGCTCCGCATGCTTCTCCTCCAGATTCAAAACGGAAATCCTCGCGCCCAGCGCCGTCAGCACGTCCAGCAGGGAAGCGCGCGTGGGATTCAGGCCGATGGAATCGAGAACCAGGCTTGAGCCGGGAAACAGCGCGGCGGCGCAAAGAAAAAATGCGGCCGAAGACATGTCGCCTGGAACAGCCGCGTCGATGGCGTGCAGTTTTTGCGGTCCGGCAATCGTGATGGAACCGGACTCCCGCGTGAGCGTGGCTCCGAACGCGCGCAGCGCCAGCTCGCTATGATCGCGCGTGCGGATTTCCTCCATGATCGTCGTCGGCCCAGCCGTCTGCAGCGCCGCGAACAGAATGCAGCTTTTCACCTGCGCGCTCGGCACCGGCGTTGCGTAGTCGATCGCTCGCAGCCGGCCGCCCTCAATGGTCAGCGGTGCGTGACCGTCCGTCAGCGTCAGCCGCGCGCCCATGGCTTCAAGCGGCTTGCGGATGCGCTCCATCGGCCGGCGCGAAAGCGACTCGTCGCCAATCAGCGTGAAACGGCCCGTCTGCGGAGCCAGCAGGCCCGCGATCATGCGCATCGTCGAGCCGGAGTTGCCACAGTCGAGCGGCCCACCTGGAGCCGTGACGCAGCCCGCGACGCCGGTGATCTCCACTGCATCCGCGCCGGTGCGATGTACCTTTGCCCCCAGCGCTGTCATGCACTGGAGCGTCGACGCGCAGTCTGCTCCGGTTGAAAAATTAGTGAAGCGCGAAGTGCCCTCTGCGAATCCCCCCAGCATCGCGTAGCGATGGCTGATGGATTTGTCGCCCGGCAGGCGAAGGCTGCCAACAATGTTCCGTGCGGGACGAATCACGCGTTCCTGGGCAGCGCTCGACAAGGGTTCTCCGGAGAAAAATCGTTCAGCCGTCAGCCTTCAGCTTGTTCATGCGGGAAGGCGACGCTGCAGGTAGGGAACTGCTCTTTTGAGTGTATCGAATGGGAACGGCCGCTCTCACGCCGAACCCAGAACGCTCTGAGGTCTACTTCGCAGACTCGACCGCCAACGAAAAATCCTTGCTCAGCCCAAGTTTCGCCGCCGCCGCATCCAGATCCGCCTGCGTAAAGAAAAATTGATGGTTCGGATTCGAGCCGGGGAAAAAACGAATAACAATCTCCGGTTTTTCTACGGAGTCGCTCACGCCATCGATGAACGGATATCCGAGCTCCTGCAACAAATGCAGCGAGCCTTCGTCGCCGCTCGGATTCCCCGTGTCCCCAACGATCGCGAAAACGCTCTTATGCGTGCGCTTCGAATACACCGCAACAAAGTCGCCGACCTTCACGCCACGCCGCCGCGCCTTGTTGCCGCGCACCACGTAGTTGATCTTGCGCGCATCCACATAGCTCCGCGGATCGCGCTCATTCTCGTTCGCCGGATCCGTGAATGCCGTCTGCGAGATGTAGTAGCCGGGGAAGGGATCGTTCGGGCCTTGCAGTATTGGCCAATGCTTATCATCCGTCAGATATCCGACGATCGGTTCGTCTGCGCGATTCAGGTAATGCGCGTTGATGAGAACATCGAGCGCGGGCTTGCCAGGCGGCCCGTAGGCATTCGGCGCGCCGTCAACATCCACATCCATGCGCCGCGTCAGGATTTCAAACGGTTGATGCTTCTTTCCATCGTGAGCCTCCGAGCCAGCTGCAACAGTGAAAGAAAAGATCCACACGATGGCGAGGATGAGGGGCACACGAGAAACGCGGCCGCCGGACAAAACCCAAGTAGGCCGGAACATTTGTGTCAGCCTCTGATGCAGTCCTGGGCCCTACAGCTCCAGCACGTTGTCTTCAATAGCCAGTCGCACATTGCCGTCTGACTTCGCCAGCCGCCGCACCGCCTCGGGCTTATCCACCTTCGCTCGAAGCATCACCAGCGCTACCGGCACGCTGCGCCCGGCGCTCTTGATGGTCTCAACGGCGGTCGCGCGATCGATATTGCAGGCCGACATCAGAATGCGAATTCCGCGTTCCACCAGCTTCGAGTTCTGCATGTGCACGTTCACCATCAGGTTCTCGTACACATAGCCCAGCCGCGTCATCGCGCCGGTCGTGATCATGTTCAGAATCATCTTCTGCGCGCTGCCTGCCTTCATGCGCGTCGATCCTGAAACCACTTCCGCGCCCACGTCGGCAACAATCGTCGTGTCGGCCGCCTCACTCAGCGGCGTTCCCACGTTGCAGGTCACGGCCGCTGTGTGCGCTCCGCGTGCGCGCGCATAGGCCACTGCTGCCACAACGTAGGGCGCGCGACCCGAAGCGGAAACACCAACCACCACGTCCTTGCGCGTCGGTCGGCGTCGCGCCACGTCGCGCTGGCCCAGCTCTTCTGAGTCTTCGTTCACTTCCACTGCAGACGCCAGCGCCTTCGGTCCACCGGCCATGATGTATTGCACTTGTCCCGGCGCTGTCGAGTACGTCGGAGGACACTCCGAAGCATCCAGCGCTGCGATTCTGCCGCTCGATCCCGCGCCTACATAAATCAGCCTGCCGCCGTCGCGCAAACATCGCGCCACCTGGTCGATGACTGCAGCAATTTCTGGAATCGCCTTCTTGACGGCCGCTGCAACCTTCGCATCTTCGTGATTGATGATGCGGGCAATTTCCAGTGCGGATTTTGTATCGAGCCCTTGAGAGGCCTCGTTCTGGCTCTCGGTAGTCAGTTGCTGAAGCAGGTCTGCCTGGTCGTGATGGTTGTTATGATTGTCCCTTGTTCGGGAGCCGGGCAGTTCCTGCAGCGCTGAAATTGGTAACATCGCGTCTAACCCCAGCATTTATTGTATCGATAAATTCGCGCAAGCCCCTACACAAATTTTGTCAGTCGGTAGCCGCTTTCGTAACCGCCGCCCCTTACTTCACTTCTGCAATGCCTCGCGAACCGCGTCGTGAAAGGCAGGCCGCACTTGGCGAATCATCTGATTCTTTCGATCCGGCCATGTGCGATTGGTGAGCAGAACAACCGTTACAGCAGCGTCCAAATCGATCCACAACGAGCATCCGCTGAATGCAAGGTGGCCCACCGAGCGGGCCGAAAAATATTTTCCGGCTGATGAACTTTCTGCCGACGGTGTGTCCCATCCCAGCGCGCGTTCGTTTCCCGCCGGCTCTTGTCTTTTAGTAAATCGATTCAACACTTCCCGGTCGAACAGTGTTGCGGATGTTCGCGGCTCCGCAGCGGTGGACAGAATCGCACCGCAAAATCGAAGCAGATCTCCGACCGTCGAAAACAACCCTGCATGTCCGGCTACTCCTCTCAGCACCCACGCGCTCTCATCCTGCACCTCGCCCTGAATCAGCCGACGCCGGAACCATGTGTCCTGCTCGGTGGGCGGAATCGAGCCCCGCTCCGCTGGGGCAGGGCAGAATCCGGTCGCCGCCAGCCCGAGGGGTTCAAAAACCTCGCGCCCAAGCCACATATCCAGCCGATCGCCCATCAGCACCTCAAGCGCCCACCCCAGCACCATGAACCCCGGGTCGGAGTATTCGGCCCGCGTTCCCGGTTCCGCTTCGAGCGGCAGCGCCAGGCACGCCCGAATCAACCCTTCCGGCGTATCTGCGACCCGAAAAAGCTCTACATAGCCCGGCAGCCCGGAGTTGTGCGCCAGCAGGTGCCGCAGAGTCACCTTTCGCGCCGGATCCTCAGCGCCCCGTCCGACCAGGAACTCCGGCACAATCTCCCCAACCCGCGTTTCCAGGTCCATTTGCCCACGCGCCACCAGCAGCATCGCCGCGGCCGTCGTGCCCACCACCTTGGTCAAGCTGGCTATGTCGAACCTGGTCTCTGGCATCACTTCCTGCGAGCCGGCTTCGTAAGTGAATCGGCCAAGCGCGCCTTTTAGCGCCACTCCGCCGCCGGCAAGCACGCCAAACGCGCACCCGGGGAAGGCCCGCGCTGCAATCGCCTCCTCCAGCACGCGGATTGCGGCGCCAAACTGGCCGGAATCGCTGCCCGGTCCGATGGGATTCGCTTTTTGCCCCAAGGTCATCGCTCTCTGGAATGGTAACGCGCCCAAAACCCCGCACCCGCTCCAACTCTCTATTTCCCACGCCACGTCAACTCGGGCTATCCTTGTGTGCTGGTGTTCCGTCTATTCACCTGAGTGCGGAGAGCTTCATGCACATGCTGCGAAGAGTGTTTTGCGCAACGGTCCTGATCGGCCTTGCTTCGTTGTGCGCCGCTCAATCCACCAATTCGCCCCAGCCTAGCGCAACCGCTCCGGCGCCTGAAGCGGCCACCGTTCCGTCCGCCGCAAATCCGCCCGCCGCAGCTAACCCAGCCGCACCTTCCTCTCCCACCGACGCAACCGCTCCCGCTCCGGCCTCATCCGAACCCGCCACCCCGGCAGCTCCTCCCAGAAAGGTCTACACCGTCCCCGCCGGAACCAAAGTCCTGCTGGAATTACGCAGTGCCATCAACACCCGCTCTGCCAAGCCCGGCGACGGCGTCTATCTCTCCTCCACCTTCCCGGTCGTGGTCGGCAATCGCGTCATGATCCCTACCGGCGTCTACGTCCAGGGAGTTGTGGACCGTGTACAGCGCGGCGGCATGCACGCCAAGGCCCAGCTCGACATGCACTTCACCTCCATCATCTTTCCTAACGGCACAGTAGCGGAGATCCCCGGCGTCGTCGACAGCATGCCCGGCGCAAAAGATCAAAAGGTGAAGGACAACAGCGAGGGAACCATCGAGCAAAACGGCGACAAGGGCCGCAATGCCGGCCGGGTCGCCGAAATCGCCCTCCCGTCAGGCGCAGGAGTAGGCACCATTGGCGGAGCGGAGTCCGGTCATCCCATCGAGGGCGGTCTAGCCGGCCTGGGCGCAGGCCTGGCCACCGTGGGGATCGTGTCGCTCTTCACGCGCAACGCCGACGTCGATATTCCCCGCGGCACCCAGCTTGAAATGATCCTTCAACGCCCGCTGATTCTACAGGAAGAAAACCTCGCGTCCGGCTCCGATCCGGGACCCGCACCCGCGCTCGAGCCCGCATCCGACCAGCAGAAACCAATCACCAATCACCGCCCGCGCGTGTTTTGCCCGCCCGGCAGCCTCGGCTGCGAATAATCCACCTCGCCCACTTTCCCACGAGCTGTCATCCCGATCCCGCCTTGGCGGGAGAGGGATCTGCGGTTGTCGTTGCGATATGAGGAGATGTAGCATCGGGCTACCAAAAGATTGAACAAGTGGAGAAAGGTCGGATATTCAATGGGGCGTCAGAATCCTGCCAAATTCGAGAAGCATCGTCGGGCGTGGGCAAAACTGCGCCAACGAGGGAAGCTGTCTTTCGTTCTCTATAGAGGCGTGCTCTTATGGGGAGGGTTCATGTTTGTGCTCACAACCAGCGCAAACATTTTCGTTCGGCACGATCCCATGGACAGGATTCCAAAATTCCTACTCATAGACGCTTTGATTTGGTGCGTCTCCGGGGCCGCTTGCGCTTTGTGGGTGTGGAGTCGCTGCGAGAAACGTTTCAGTGGCCCGACGATCCGATAGGTCCACATTTCCGGCGACCTCTCCCTGCAAAGCACTCACAGAATCAGGGCTTCAGCCCCAGCCCACCCAGCC
>Ga0335071_10000072_pt1 | contig 114348 bp, 91 predicted proteins | sample Lox_Sample_15_FD_206724 | JGI IMG/M metagenome (GOLD analysis project Ga0335071, IMG submission 206724) | Soil microbial communities from Loxahatchee National Wildlife Refuge, Florida, United States - Lox_Sample_1.5 | ecosystem: Environmental > Terrestrial > Soil > Wetlands | place: USA... | reverse complement strand
CCCCCCCCGAGATGGGGTTCTCGAACGGCCATAGGAAGGCGAAGTTTGGAACTCTCGGTGCTGCACTCGTAAGCCTCAGGTTCTCGCGAGCTTTTCCAACCCGATGGCTAACCCACAAGACTGGGCCTGCAGCTGTCCTCCATACTCGCCGGTGGGCTATCCGGACGCGCCCCGCTCGGGCGCTCCTCGTCGAGCCTCGGGACGAAGCCTTTCGAGATCCCTCTTACATTCCGCACGAGTCGGGAGAGACGGGGTGATGCGATGGAAATCGGGTTCATCGGGCTCGGGACCATGGGGCGCCCCATGGCAGCGAACCTTCTCCGGGGCGGGCACGTCCTCCACCTTCACTCGCGGAGTGGCGTTCCGGAGGAGCTCCTGACCCTGGGAGGGAAACCTTGCTCTACACCGAGCGAGCTCACGGCCCGTTCCCAAGCGATCATCACGATGCTCCCCGACACTCCCGATGTGGAGCTGGTCTTGTTCAGCAAGGGAGGCGTCGCCGACGGGCTCTCACCCGGGAAGGTGATCATCGACATGAGCTCCATCTCGCCCATCGAGACGAAACGCTTCGCCGAGCGGGTCCGGTCGCTCGGGTGCGAGTATCTCGATGCGCCCGTCTCCGGCGGCGAGCTCGGGGCGAAGGCAGGAACCCTGACCATCATGGTGGGTGGATCCGAGGAAACGTTCGCCCGGGTGCGACCCCTTTTCGACCTCCTGGGCAAGAACGTGACTCTGGTCGGGGGAAACGGCGACGGACAGACGTGCAAGGTCGCGAACCAGATCATCGTCGCCCTGAACATCGAAGCGGTCGCGGAGGCGCTGCTCTTCGCAAAGCGGGCGGGAGCCGACCCCGCCCGGGTACGCGAGGCGCTCCTCGGGGGATTCGCGTCGTCGCGAGTGCTCGAGGTCCATGGGAAGCGCATGCTCGAGCGCGCCTTCCATCCGGGGTTCCGCATCGAGCTGCACCAGAAGGATCTCGCCCTTGCGCTCTCCGGTGCCCGGGCGCTCGGCGTCCCGCTTCCTGCCACGGCGACCGTCCAGGAACTCTTCAACTCCTGCGCGGCAGCCGGGCAGTCGAAGCTCGATCATTCCGCCCTCCTCACTGCCCTGGAGCGGCTCGCGAGCCTGACGCTCCGCACGTAGAAGGGCCGTCCCCAGCGTGACAGGGAGCTCCTCGGCGGCTCGCGCTCGCACCGGCACTGGGTCGCGTTCGTGCGCTCGCGGAGAGATAGGCTCTGGAGCGGCGAAAAGAACGCGCTCCCTCGAGATGGGTTCACCCATGGGCTTAGGCTGGAATGCCTCTTTGTCCCATCGGGGGGACAATGCCTGCCCATTCGTTCCCGCACTTCGTGGAGTCTGCCCCTAGCGCCCGATGGACATTGGGAGCGCTCTACGCCTCGCCCACCCGCTCCAGCGCCCTCGGCGGATCGGACCGGTGACGGCTGACGTTCGCCCCGTCCTCGGGGCGCAGGACGGCGAAGGTCCAGGCACACAGGGCCGTCAAGGTCCCCAGGACCAGGAACGCGCGGTGTAGGGAGCCAATGAGCCCAGCCCCAGCAGCGGGGTGCACGACCCGCAGGAAGAAGGCCACCACGAGCGACGAGATCGCCACGCCGAAGCTCAGGGAGAGCTGCTGGGCCGTGCTGAAGATAGAGCTGGCCTGGCTCGCGTCGCGGTCGCTCACGTCGGCAAAAACGAGCGAGTTCATGCTCGTGAACTGGAGGGAGGAGAAGAAGCCCTGTGCGAAGCTAAGCGCCAGAACGGCCATGACCGGCGCACCCGGCCGGACCATGGCGAAGGCGGCGATGGTCCCCCCGAGCAGAACGGTATTGCCGACCAACACCCGGCGGAATCCGAATCGACGCAGGACTCGCTCGCTCAACACCTTCATGAGGATCGAGGCAGCCGCCTGGGGCATCATGAGCAGGCCCGCCTGCCAGGGGGTGTACCCGAGCCCGAGCTGGTAGAGGAGGGGCAGGAGAAAGGGCATGCCGCCGATCCCCAGGCGCGTCACGAAGCCACCTCCGACCGACGACCGGAAGGTCCGGATCCGAAAGAGCGAGAACTGGAGGACGGGGTGAGGGACCCGCCGGGCGTGGCGGCCGTAGGCGGCAAAGAGGGCCGCCGCCGCCGCGGTCATGAGCAGGAGGGGCCCGGCGTCCCAAGCATGCTCGCTAAAGACCTCCAGCACGTGGGAGAGCAGGGCAATAGCCGTGCCGAAGAGGAGGAACCCCAGCCCATCCAGGGGGGGCACGCCGTCGGTCCGGTAATCGGGCATGTACCTTCGAATCAGCCACAATCCCAGGAGCCCCGGGGGAATGTTCAGGAAGAAGATCGCGCGCCAGTGAATCCAGTGGACGATGAGCCCCCCCACGAAGGGCCCGATGAGCGGACCGATGAGGGAGGGCATGACCACGTAGTTCATGGCCCGCAAGAACTCCCTTCGGGGAAAGGTGCGCACCAGGACGAGCCGGCCCACCGGCGTCATCATCGCGCCGCCCGCCCCTTGCAGTAGGCGCGAACCCACGAGCATGGGAACGTTTACCGACAAGCCACAGGCGAGCGACCCGACGAGAAAGACCGAGACCGCCGAGGCGAACACCCGCCGCGTTCCAAACCGGTCCGCCATCCAGCCGCTGACCGGGATGAAGATGGCGAGGCTGAGGGTGTAGCTCGTGAGAACGGTCTTGAGGCTGAGTGGCTCGACCCGGAGGGCGGCGGCCATGGTGGGCACGGCGGTGTTGACGATGGTGGCGTCGAGCAACTCCATGAAGAGCGCAGTGCCACAGAGCCAGGGCACGATGCGCTTGGCGGTGGCCGAGAGCGCAGCCATCGGCGGGGGAGACTCGGACTCGGGAAGGGGGCGACTCGACACCGCAGCAACTCCGCGCCGCTCTCGAGAAGGCCGGTACGGGTCTCCTTGCAGTGCATCGGTCTCGGCCGACGCACTCCGGAGCAACGCCGTATTCTGAGCCCGCCCGGCCCGGCGCCCTGCCAAGCGGTCGGGCTATCACAACCGGGCCGAGAGCAGCAACGACCGCGATGTTACCGCCAAGTCGAGGTCCGTGGAAATGGGTTTGGACCCACCACCCCGAAGGCTTCAGCCCGCCGAAAGGCTCACCGCCTTGAGCACGACCGCATATCGGGGGTCGGCTCGAGTCCTCCCGAGCATTGGGTCACCCTTGAGCCAGCCCAGGCCCGAGTCCGCCTAAAGCCACGACCCGTTCCAGCCCGGTGAGGGCGGTGTCGACGAGCACCCGGCGACCACCCTCGAGCTCATCGGCCAAGCACGACCGGGATCTTTGCTCGTGCCGCGGACCCATGAGGCGATTCCGGCACCAGGGCGATGGTCCGCTCGCCATGTTCCTCTCCGTTCTCCTGCCAGGCGCGGGATGAGCGTCGTCGCGAGAGCGATGGCGACGAAGCCGTGGCTGGCGTACAGGGCGGTACCGGCCGGCGCGCCGGCCGCGTAGGCGATGTACATCGCCCTGCCGACCCAGGACATGACCGCACCCGTGTTCTGCGGCCCGGCGCGCGCCAGCCCCCAGCCGAGCGCCCCCATCACGATGAAGCTCTCTGCCCCGCCGAGGACGCCACGCCCGATGATGAGGATGGCGACCGAGGCCTCCGGGGAAGCGGTGAGGCGCAGGGAGAGGAGGTAGAGAAGCCCCGCTGCCGCGGCGAGCAGCAGCCCGGCAATGGTGGCACGCCTTGCCCCCCGGCTGTCGGCCTGTTGGCCCGCCCAGAACCGCGAGAGCAGAGCGGCTGCGAACTGCGCGCCGGCGACGAGGCCCACCGCGAAGGTGCCGCGGCCCAGACCCCGGTGGACGTGGGATGGGCAGGACCGGCATCGCGAGCCCGATGACGAGGAAGGCGATGAAGACGACCGCCACCATGGGCAATAGGACCGCTACCACCGGAGGCCCCACTGGGGATCTGGAGGAAGAGGGGGACATGGACTCTGTCGATCAGGGTTGCTTCTTCCCCAGCAGTTCCTTGGCGCGCGCAGCGGCCGACATGGCGCTGGGCCAGCCGGCGTAGAACGCAAGGTGTGTGATGAGCTCGGCGAGTTCCTCCCGCGTGACGCCGTTCTCGATGGCGCGCGGGAAGTGGAACCCCATCTGCTCGGTGGCGCGCAGCGCGACGAGAGCGGCGCAGGTGATGAGGCTCCGGTCGCGTTTCGAGAGCTGGGGGCGCTCCCAGATTTCCCCGAACAGCACCTCGTCGGTCAGGTCCGCCAGCTTCGGCGCGAAGTCCCCGATGGCTCTCTGTGCGGCGGTGGTCGGCTTGTCGGCGCTCATCTGCTCACTCCCTCGGAATGCCGCTTCATGCGGCGATCAAGAGAGTTACGCTTGCGGATGGCGTGGAACTAGGCGCCGCGGAGCCGACGCCCTGTTAAGCACCGCTTGACAGTCACTCGACCCATCCAGGTGCGTCCCGGGCGAGCTGCGGCGCTCTCTCGGGGGGGTGCCGTGCCCGCGCCGCTCGCCCTCAGCCCAGGGAACCATCAGCGGCGGGTCCTGCATATGAACTCCGCCCCCTTCCCGCAGCTCCAGGCCTTCCTCGTCGTGGCGCGCCACCGAAGCTTCAGCGGTGCGGCGCGCGAGCTGGGCGTCACGAGGTCCGCGGTGAGCCAGGCCGTGCGCCAGCTCGAGGAGCAGCTGCGGGTGGTGCTCCTCGCCCGCACCACCCGCAGTGTGTCGCTGACGGATGCCGGCAGACGGCTCGTCGAGAGCGCCGGCCCGGCGGTGGGGCAGGCGGTCGCCGCCCTGACCGAGGTCTCGGCGCAGCCGGGAGAGGCGGTGGGCCGGCTGCGGCTCTCGGTCCCGCGGTCGGCGATCCCGTTCGTCATCGACCCGGTGGTCCCCGCGTTCCGCGCGCGGCACCCGCGCGTCGAGGTCGAGGTCTCGGTCTCGGAACGCCTGGTCGACATCGTAGCGGAGGGCTTCGACGCGGGCGTGCGTCACAGCGAGGCCATCGAGCGCGACATGGTGCAGGTCCGGCTCGCCGGCCCGTTCCGCTTTGTGGTGGTGGGCACGCCCGAGTACCTCGCGCGCCACGGTTCGCCAGAGCGCCCCGAGGACCTCCTTCGCCATGAGTGCATCACCTTCCGTTCGCAGATGACCGGGGCGCTCCACGCCTGGGAGCTAGAACGAGGACGCAAGACCTGGCGCGTGCCCGTTCGCGGGGGGGTGGTGACCAACGACGGACCGGTGAGCGTTTCGATGGCGGAACATGGCTTGGGGCTCGCCTATGCCTTCGAGCCCATGGTGAAGGAGCAGCTCCGCACTGGGAAGCTTCAGGGGGTGCTAGAGCCCTACGCGGCGGCGGTCCCCGGCTACTTCCTGTATTTCCCCAGCCGCGCCCAGCGTTCGCCCCCCCTCCGGCTCTTCGTCGAGGCGGCCAAGGAGCTCGCGGTGCGCTCGATGTGAGCTTTGGGCGGAGCTCGCTCCACGGAAGACCTCGCCCGCAACCATGATGAGCATCCCCACTGCGAGGGCGGCTCGGTCGTCGGTCGAACGGGCCGCTCGCCTCCCCGAGGGCCTCTTTGGTCACCGGTCTCCCCCCTACCGCGCGCCGGTCCCGACCGATTCGAGCGATACTCGGCTGACGAGGCTTCCAGCGCGGCCCCCCTTTGGGAAGGGTGCAATACAGTAGGAGTGGACTCCCCTTATGAAAGCGGTCCTCTACGAGGCCTTCTCCTCCCCTCCGCGCATGACCGAGGTTCCCGACCCGGTTCCGGAGGCCCATGGCGTCGTCATCAAGGTCATGGCGACCGGCGTCTGCCGCAGCGATTGGCACGGCTGGAAGGGGCACGACCCCGACATCCGGCTCCCACACGTTCCGGGACACGAGCTGGCCGGGGTGGTCGAGGAGACGGGCAAGGAAGTGAAAAGGTGGAGGGCCGGGGATCGCGTGACCGTTCCGTTCGTCTGCGGTTGCGGAGAATGCGCGGAGTGCCGCACCGGGAACCCTCAGGTCTGTGAGGCGCAGTTCCAGCCAGGCTTCACGCACTGGGGATCGTTCGCGCAGTACGTGTCCATCCACCGGGCGGACCTGAACCTCGTGAGGCTGCCCGACTCGCTTGACTTCACCACCGCGGCCAGCCTGGGCTGCCGATTCATCACATCCTTCCGGGCCGTCGTCGACCAGGGGAGGGCCTCCCCCGGACAGTGGGTGGCGGTGCACGGTTGCGGCGGTGTCGGCTTGTCGGCCATCCACATCGCCAGCGCGCTCGGGGCCAACGTCGTCGCCGTCGACATCGCCGAGGAGAAGATGGCGATCGCCAGAAAACTCGGCGCGACCGCCACCGTGAACGCGAGCGTGGTCGCGAACGTCATCGACGTGGTGGTCGGCCTCACGGGGGGAGGCGCCCACGTCTCCATCGATGCGCTCGGGCACCCCACGACCTGCTTCAACTCCATCAGCTGTCTGAGAAGGCGCGGCCGGCACGTTCAGGTCGGTCTCATGCTCGCGGACCACGCCGCCCCGAGGATCCCGATGGCCAAGGTCATCGCGCACGAGCTCGAGATCCTGGGAAGCCACGGGATGCCGGCCCATCGATATGACGCCTTGCTGGCGATGATCCTGGCGGGGAAGCTCGCTCCCGGGAAGCTCGTTGGCCGGACCATCAGCCTCGAGCAGTCCATAGAGGCGCTCATGTCCATGGACCGCTTTGAGGGCACGGGCGTCACCGTGGTGTCGGAGTTCTGACAAACCGGACGGTCCGGGACGCCAAAGCGCTCTCCGACCCCATCGGCCCTCCTTGGGCGGCCGCATGGTTTTCCGACGTATGCCGGCGTGCAAGGCATCAGTGACGCCGGGGGGAGTCGCGTGCCGCACGAGAGCGAGGGGAACGCCGTCCTTCCTTGGACGTCTTTCCTTGCTCGCGGGCGGTCTGGACGAAGGCCTCCAGGGCGGGAGGGATCCAGCGCGTACCGCTCCAGGCCAGCTGCGTGGCCACGTCGAGCGAGCCGTCCTCCCACTTCACCGCGACGAGCTCCCCCTCCTCGATCTCACGGGATACGGCCACGGCTGGCAACGCCGCCACCCCGAGACCGGAGGCCACGCATCGCTTGATCGCCTCCACGCTCTGGAACTCCATCCGGACTCCCGGATGAGCGCCCGCGCGGATCAGCGCCCGCTCGAAGCGGTTACGGTAACTGCAACCTAGCTCGGTGAAGAAGATCGCCTCGCCGACGAGGTCGCCCGCCCGAAGCGAGTGGCGGAGCCGGAGCCGATGTCGTGGGCCGACGATCACGACCACCGGTTCCTGGCGCAAGGTCTCGACGTGGAGGGCCCCGGGCGCGAAGCTCTCCTCCAGGATGAAGGCGAGGTCGAGCGATCCTTCGAGCAGCGACCGCTTGAACTCCCGGACCGGCAGGGGAACGAACCGTACCTCGACCTCGGGGCAACGCGCCTGAAACTTCCGGAAGATGGGAGGCAGGACATAAGTGCAGACGGTCTCGGGCGCGGTGAGCGTGAGGGTCCCCGACGGCCTTCCCCGATGGACGGCCGCCCGCGCTTCTTCTGCGAGCGCCAAGAGGCGGTCCGCATAACCGCGCAGCCGGTCCCCGGGCTCCGTCAAGCGCAGCCGATTCCCGATGCGGTCGAAGAGCGGGACTCCGACCGACTCTTCCAGCGACTTGATCTGGGCTGTGACGCTCGACTGCGCGTAGTTCAGCGCCACGGCTGCCTGCGTGAAGCTCAGGGTTTGAGCGGCAACCCGGAAGGTCTTCAGGGTGCGGAGGTCCATCTCGGTCTCCAATCGTTTTATTCGATTTCGGATATCGTATCATTTCGCTGTTTTCGATGTGGGCGAGGTGCTACCAGGCTCACATGACCGAGGTGGTGGAGCGAGGGAGCAACCTCCTGGCGGCGAGGCCAGCCCGGCAGGGAGGGCTCGCCGCGGCCAGCATCACTGTGGTGTGCTGGGCGTCGGCGTTCGTGGCGATCCGGGTGGCGGTTCGGAGCTTCACGCCGCAGGAGGTCGCCTGGCTGCGTTTCTGCTCTGCGACCGTCGTGCTGGGGCTCATCGCTCTGGTCACGCGCATGCCGCTCCCGCGCGCCCGAGACCTCCCAGCGCTCGCCGGACTCGGCCTCGTTGGCCACGCCCTGTACAACCTGGCCCTCGCCTGGGGCCAGACCCGGGTCCCGGCCGCGAGTGCTTCCTTCATCGTCGCGTCGGCCCCGATCTGGATGGTTGTCCTGGCTTATGTGTTACGGCAGGAGCGGCTGGCCCCAGCGCGAGTGGCCGCGATGCTCTTGAGCCTCGGCGGGGTCGCACTCATCGCGATGGGCCGCGGCGGCCCGCTCGTCCTCGACCCCCCGGCCCTGGTCGTGGTCGCGGCGTCCGTGATGCAAGCCGGCTACTCGATGGGGCAGCGGCCGCTGCTCTCTCGGTACTCCCCCCTCCAGGTCAGCACCTTCACCGTGTTCGCCGCCCTATTGTGGTTGACGCCCTTTGCGCCGAGTGCAGCCCGGCACCTGGTTGTCGCTCCGTGGTCGCACGGCGTCGCCGCTTTGTTCCTTGGCGTCGTGCCGACGGCCGTCGGCTACTCGACCTGGGCGAGGGCGATGAAGACCCTGTCGCCGAGCTCTGCGGGGTCCTTCCTCTACCTCGTGCCCGCGGTCGTTCTCGCTCTGGCGTGGGCGGTTCTCGGCGAGTTTCCCTCGGGTCTTGCGGTCGTTGGAGGCGTGCTCGTGGTGGCGGGGGTGATCGCCGTCCAGCGCCTGCGCGACCGGCCCCGAGCGATCCCCTCTTCGCTCCGCGTCGGTGAGGAGGGCAAATTCTTCTCGCGGCTGTGACGGGCAGGACTCCCGACCGGTAGATTTGGGGGGTCGGTCGCTCGTCTGGGCTCCCGTGTTGGGGTTGAGACCTCGCCGGAGGCGAAGCAGGTCGACAGTATCGGGTGCAGGACCTGGCGGGAGTGCGCCTCGGTGTCGCGTCGTCCGGCAACGCCGCTGGAGTAGGTTCGCGAGAGAGCGTGGACCATGGATGAGCGTGCCCAGGAACTTCTCGAGCGCATCCAGAGGTGGGCCCTGCCACAGGGGCCCATCGAGTGCAAGGGCACCTGGCTCCGGCAGGTCGGAGAGATGCGTCTGGCACCGGACCGCCCCTGGTTCCCGTTCGAGGGCGAGCAGTGGTTCGAGGGCGACGGCATCGAGTTTCGCTGGAAGGCCCGGGCAAGGCTGGCCCCGCTGCTTCGCGCGTCTGTGACCGACGCCTTCCAGGGCGGGCGAGGGCTACTTGTCGCTCGGGTTCTGGGCGTAATCCCGATGGCGCGGTCCAGGGGACCGGCCACCGACAAGGGGGAGGCGATGCGGGGCATCGCGGAGTTGCCGTGGCGCCCGATGGGGTTCCGCGAGTCGCGACGGCTCACATGGAGGGCCCCCGCGCCCGGGAGGCTCCACGCCACGTACGACGACGGCAGGACTCGAGCCACGTTGGAGTTCCAGGTGGACCAAGAGGGGAAGGTGCTCGGCTGTGCCGCTTCCGACCGGCCGCGCCTTGTCGGCACGACGGCCGTGGACACCAGTTGGAGGACGAAGGCCTCTGACTATCGCGAGTTCGATCATTTCCGCATCCCGACCGGAGCCGAGGTCGCGTGGATGTTGCCCGAGGGGTCCTACGCGTACTGGCGGGCCGAGATCACCGACTTCAAGGCCCTCCGATGAGGGGGGGTCACGGCCCAGTTTTCTTTGTCGGTTCGGACTTGGGCGAGCGTGTCAGCTCGGCTTCGTCGGCTCTTCGCACCGGTCGGGCGAGTTCACGCCGAAACGGACTGTGCAGCAGGGCGTCGTCGACACGGTCGGTGTCCCTGACCCCGACGACACGATGGTCACGGGCGTCTCGCGGGGCTCGCTGTCTTCTTCGGATCCCGGACGACCACATCGCCGAGGACCTCGTCGATCCTCCTCATGAGCGCGGCGTCCAGCCTCACGCCAGCCGCCTTCACGTTTTCGCGAACCTGCTCTGGTCTGGAAGCGCCGATGATGGCCGATGACACGTTGCGGTTCTGGAGCACCCAGGCGATTGCGAGCTGGGCCATGGAGAGTCCGAGCCCCTGTGCGAGCGGCTTCAGTCCTTGGACACGGGTGAGCACGACCTCGGTCATGAAGCGGGCGATGAACTGGGATCCAGACGCATCGGTGGCCCTGCTCCCTCCGGGCGGCGCCTGGCCAGGCAGATACTTGCCGGTGAGCACGCCCTGCGCGACAGGGGACCACACGATCTGCCCCATCCCCGCCTTCTCGCTGGCAGGGATGACCTGTGCCTCGATCACCCGCCACAGCATCGAGTACTGCGGCTGGTTGCTGACGAGGGGAACCCTCAACTCGTTGGCCAGGGCTGCGGCGCGCTCGATCTGCTCCGCGGTCCATTCCGAGACTCCGATGTAGAGAGTCTTCCCTTGCCGAACCAGATCGGCGAAGGCGGTCATCGTCTCTTCCAGCGGGGTCTCGAAATCGTAGCGGTGCGCCTGATAGACATCTACGTACTCGGTGCGCAGCCGGCGCAAGCTACCGTGGATCGACTGGAGGATGTGCTTGCGGGAGAGGCCACGGTCGTTCACCCCGGGGCCGGTCGGCCAGTACACCTTGGTCAAGATCTCCAACCCCTCGCGGCGCTGGCCGGCAAGGGCCTCGCCGAGAATTTCCTCCGCGCGGGTGTCGGCGTAGACATCGGCGGTGTCGAAGGTGGTGATCCCCTCCTCGAGTGCTGCCCTCACGCAGGCGAGCGCCGCCTCCTTCTCGACCTGGGAGCCGTGGGTGATCCAGTTGCCGTACGAGATCTCACTGACGAGCAGGCCGCCTTGGCCGAGATGTCGATGGTTCATTGAAGGTCTCCTCGCGCCGGGTACCGAACGGGGTGTCGGCGCGCGTTGGTTTGGATGAGCGCTCGTCGCGACGTGATTGTGGCTCGGGAAGCGTCCCGGTGTGAGGGACCTCGGGCCTTCCGACGCGATCGAGCTCCGCGGCCATCATCTGCGCTGCATTGGGTGCCTTCAGGCCCGCTCCCCTCAGCGCTGGTCTGCTCGATAAGCGCCGTGACCGCACCCTGCATGCTCCCGAAGCCTTGGAGGCTCGGAAGGTCACCGCGTAGACCCTGAGAGGGCACCGCTCGAGCGGTCGCTTCGGGTCCACGCCCGGATCCAGGACCTCGCGCGAGCCTCTTCGAACATCGACGTTCTCGAGGCTCCGGGACAGTTGATTCTGGTCAGGATCGGGTGGGAGTGGGAAGCCTGGTCCCGTCCGCGAGGCCACCGTCCAGCGGGCGTCGGCCTCGTAGGCTGTCACAGGTCCCTTCTCCCGGAGGCGGAGCTGAGGGCGCGCCCCACGAGCTCACGACAAGGTGTGCACCGCTCGCCCCAACCGCCGTGATTCAAAAGGCGGTGGTCTCGCGCCCACCTGCTCGGTCGCGAGGTCCACGGTTTCGCCGGAGAGCGCCGGCCTCACAGGTACTCGCAGAGGTAGGCCGCCGGCGCCTCCGCTTTCACATCGAACCCGCTCTTGGCGGGGACTTCGAAGACGGTCCCGCTGGGATAAGCACGAAACTCCGCCGCCCCTGACCGCTTCACCCATAGCTCACCAGAGAGCACGGTCATGCGCTCCGGCTCTTCGGTGCCGAAGTGAAACTCGCCGACATCGACGACGCCGACGGTGGCTCGCCGGCCATTCCGGTTGAACCCCACGCTCTGGACCTGCCCATCGAAGTACGAGTTGTGCTTGAGCATGTCCCTCCTTCTAGCACGGGGTTGAGTCGCCATCATCCGCCGCCCGGGATGTTCCGAGAACCCTCGAGCCGACCGGGAACGGTCTCTCGAAGGTCCGGTCAAGACACCGCTGATCGCCAGGGTACGAGGGGCAGTGGGATCCTCGACCCACGGTCAACTGACGGCTCAAGAACCGGGCCTCGGGGCGCGGAGCGCTGGCCTTGAGACCCCCCCCCGGGGGGGGCTCGGATGTAGACAACAGCGCTCGCTCGGGCAGGAGAGTGGATCCTGGCGTCTCGCTCATCCGATGATGGCGGACCGCATCGACAGCGAGGCCATGTCGAAGCCCTCGATGGGGAACCGGACGCTATCGCCAGGGAGGCTCGCTCCCGCCGCGTAGAGCAAAGGCAGGAAGTGGTCGGGCGTAGGGTGTGCGAGCCGCCCCTCCTCGGTCCCGAGGGCCTTGACGAGATGGTCGGTGTCCCTTTCTTCGAGCGCTCGAGCGATCCTCAGGTCGAACTCCCTGGCCCAGTCGGGCGTGCGCGCGTCGCCCCGGCGCCATGCGCCGAATGCGTGGGGGAGGTTGTGAACGACGTTGCCGCTGCCGACGAGCAGGACCCCTTCGTCTCGGAGCGCCCGGAGAGCGCGGCCGATGGCGAAGTGCTCGGGCGGGTCGAGACGCCCGTCGATGCTGAGTTGCACGACCGGAACGTCGGCCGCCGGCCGCAGGTGGACCAACACGGTCCACGTCCCGTGGTCGAGCCCCCAGTCGGTCCTCACCGTTGCACCTCGCGCCTCCAGGAGCCGGACCACCCGTGAGGCGAGCTCTGGATCGCCGGGCGCTGGGTACTCGACGCGGTAGAGCGCGTCCGGGAAGCCGCCGAAGTCGTGGATCGTTTCCGGATGCTCGTTGCCCGTCGTGAAGGTCCCCTCGACGTACCAGTGCGCCGACACCGCAAGGATGGCGCGGGGGGTCGGGATCGATCGGGCGAGGTGGCGGAAGCCACGGCTCCAGGGGTTCTCCTCGATGGCGTTCATGGGGTTGCCGTGGCCGACGAACAGGACGGGCATCGGCTGTGTGGGTCCACCCCTTCGGGGGGAGGGGTCGCTCATGTCTTGCTCCTTCGCGCTGTCGCATCGGCCGCGGTCAGATCGAGCGGCCCGGCAGGTGTGGAAAGCGCCGCCTCCGGAACATCGCGCTGAGGGAATCGCGCCACGGTTTCTCCGCACGGGCGGCCCACCATCCCGACCGGCCGATCTCCCTCGTGAAATCGGGGGTTGCCAACGAGGAACCCTCCCGTGCCCCAGGAGTATGCCCTCCCTCTCGGACCGATCGATTTTCGCGCCGCGCGCCACCTCGGGATCGGTAAGCGCGCCTTGGTCCAGCGGTTCACCGTCGTCCACTCGCCCTCGCCAGGCCGAGTTGCAACGCCTACTCCTGGGCTGGCCCTTGCGTCCGTTGGAGGCCGAGGTCCTCGAACTTGCCCGGTCTTCCTAATTCGGGCGGCCTCCCCGGGCATCGGCGAATGGACCGCCGGGTCTCGTTCCCGGGCCACCGACGGTCCCGTTCGCGGCAGCAAGCGGTCAGGGTCGACCGTTTCCTGTCAACATGTCCTGGGGAGTACTTGGGGGAGGTTCGTTGCGGTGGTGTGGGCGTGGGAGCGGGCGCCGCCAAAGGGAAACACTCGTCGGCGAGTAGGCATACCGCGGGCCGCGGCCAGGCCTGGCCCTTGGAGGCTCTCGCGGCCCCGAGACAAGGGCCCTCGTCGAAGGCGGGCGCCCCTTCGTTGCTTCCGCCATTTCCACCGCGGCGCCTTCGGCCGTTTCGAGCGGGACGCCACGATGGGCCAGGGCGGACGGCGCATCGCAGCCGGCGGCATCCGAGTCGGGTGCTCGCCGCGGTGCTCGCCGGTACGAGGGAAAGTGGCAGAGGACCGGTCCTCTCGAGCGATCGCGAGTCGTCGACCGGCCTCTGCCCTCCTCGTCCGGTCAGTCGGCACGTTCGAGGTGCCAGTACTCCTTGTAGAGGTGATGCCCGGCCCACTCCAGGCCCTTCGGATGATTCATGAGCGCCTCGGCGGCCTGGGGTGTCGACGTGCCCACGCCGTGAAGGACTCCGCAGCCGGGCGATGCCGTTCCATGATCGCGTCGAACTCGGACCAGCCCGGGTGGTTCCGGACGAAGGCGTCGATGTCCTGGTGCGGCTTTTGGATGGCCCAGGTCACGAACATCTTCGATCTGTCGGGGTGCTGACCGTCCCATTCGAAGAACTGGGCCGCGGCGTCCGGATGGTCCGAGGCCGGGTTCTTCCCGGGCATCATCTTCTACTTGACCCTTTGGTACCCCTCGCGGCTGCGGTCGACAAGGACGGCGTTCTTCGTCTCCGCCATCGCCGTCGCCGGGGTCCTCGGGAACCCGATCTCGGGGATCATCATGGACTTCCTGAGCGGCCGGGCGGGCCTCGCCGGCTGGCAGTGGCTGTTCTTGCTCGAGGGAATCCCCTCCATCCTGGTGGGCATCTGGGTGTTCTTCTTCCTCGACAGCGGCATTCAGGAGGCGCGGTGGCTGGAGGAGCCGGAGCGTGAGCTCCTCCAGCGGAACCTCGAGGCGGAAGAGAGGCACAAGTCCGAGGTCCACCTGGCAGACGCATTCCGGAGCGGCAAGGTGTGGGCGCTCTGCGCCATCTACTCCACGCTCATGATCGGCCTCTACGGGATCTCCTTCTGGTTGCCGACGATCGTGAAAGCGTTCGGGGTGAAGGGCCACCTCGAGGTGGGACTCATCACGGCCATCCCCTACCTCGTGGCGGTGGTGGGCATGGCTTCCTGAGCCGCAGCTCGGATCGTACCGGCGAGCGGCGCCTTCACTATGTGGTGAACGTGAGTGTCGGAGCGGTGGCGCTCGTCCTGAGCGGGCTCTTCGCCTCGAACCCCTATCTCTCCATCGCCTTCCTCTCGGTGGGAACCCTGGGCGTCCTGGGCTCGATGCCGGTGTTCTGGCCCATCCCTTCGGCCTTCCTCGCGGGGACGGCCGCCGCGGCCGGGATCGGCCTCGTGAACTCCATCGGCAACCTCGGGGGATACATCGGCCCCAACCTGCCGGTCTGGGTGAAGACCGTCTCCTCGGGCTCGTCGACAGCGCTTTACGTCATCGCCGCGATGATGGCGGTCGGCGCCCTCCTCACCTTCTTCACAATCCCGAGAAGCCTCAAGGTGCGGGTGGGAGAGGGCCCGGCGAAGGCGCGCCCCTAGCCAGCGACCCTTTCCCGGCCGAGGTGGTCACGATCGGAGAACGACCTCGTCGCGGCAGTGGGCGCGAGGGACACCGCTCGGGATGGCCGAGCCTTGGGCCTGTTCCACCGCGCCCTGGAGCTCTTCCCCATCGGGGAGGGATCGTCCGGGCCTGGGACCGGGGGGAAAGCGAGCGCGGTCGGGATCAGCGACGCAAGTACTTGAGCTCGGGCGGGAGGGAGACGTTGTTGCCATAGGCATCTTCGCCGTAGCCGTTCGCGGCCAAGAGCTGGAGGTCGGCAAGGACCCGACGGTCCCCGCGGAAGGTCACGGTGACCGGGGCCACGATGTCGATCTTGCCGAGCGCCTGGAGCCGCGCGATGGCGCCCACCACGAAGGAGAGGACCGGTTGGCCGTCGCAGAACTGGCCGTCGAGGGAGGGGAGCGGCTGCTCGTAGAGGATCACCTTGGCCGCTTCTGCGAGACGCATGAGGACTTCGCGCACGGTCCGGACCAGATCCTCCCCCACCCGCTCGTCTTTCCCCTCCACCATCCGTGCGATCTCCTGGGCCAACCAGCGCCGCTTCTTCGCGTTGATGAGCTCGTTGGCGCGGAAGAGGTCGAGCGGCGAGGCAGCGTCGTACGTCTCGCCTTCCAGCGCCATGGAGACCGGGCTGCCGTAGTGGTAGGCCACCCGAGACACCAGGGTGGACGGCCGAACATGGAAGCCGCGATAGCGCGGGACGGGCACGGTGATCTCGCCCTCTTGGGCATAGCGACGGAGCAGCTGCTGGGCGAGGGCCCGCCCGGCGCAGACGTAGCGGCCGGCGTAGACGAGCGTGGCGCAGAGAATCGCTGCCAGACGCTCCGGCTCGATGCAATCGGCCTCGGTCCCGAAGAGCTGAATCGAGTCGAGGGCGGGCACGACGTGGAGCACGTGGCGCTCGTAGTAGTGGGTCAGGTCCGTGGCGGTCTCGAGGAGGTGGTAGACCACCGAGGCATGTCCCCGGAGCGAGAGGAGCTCCGGATCGGACCGCTCGGCGTCGGTGTGAGCCACGTGGGTGTCGTAGAGCGCCTGGAGGTTGTGGAAATCCTCGGCCAGGCGGCGCAGCTCGGTCTCCTCGGGGAGGCCGGCGGGGGTCTCCCTCAGACGAGACCACGTTTCCCAGTTCAGCGCGCTCGCGTCGTCCGCCAAGTTGAGGAAAGCGGTGGACAGTCGAGCGACCGTGCCGGCCACGTCATCCACCCGACGAAGGGGGCAGTCCTGGGGCAGGCTCCCCGGCGGCAGGCGCTCCTCGCAGATCTCGACGGCCCCGGGGGCGAGGCCGAGAGGGGCGACGACCTCCAGAAGACGCTGGCTGGCCCTGCGCAGGACCCGGGCCGTGAACTGGCGAGCGGCGAGGAGCGCTTGGGCCAGGTCTCCCTCGACGGAGAGAAGGTGGTACGAGGGAGCGGCATAGGTGAGGTGGACCAGGGAGTAGTGAACACGAGCGAAGAGCTTCATGGCCGCGACCACGGTCCGAAACCCGCGCCAGCGTTCGTTCCCCAGGGCACCATAGGCATCGAGGAGCTCTTCCAGCTGGCTGGCCTCCGAGAGGATCACCGCCAGTAAGGGCCGGGTCAGCAGGCCGAGGGGGGACCCGCCCTCCGCCGGGCCCGCCCTGCCGAGGCGCATGGCGACGTCGAGCAGCGAACCGGCCCGGGCGCTGACCGTGGACCGAAACTCCGAGTCATCGATGATGAGAGCCCCGTTGCTCATGTCCGCCTGGCTGAGGAGCCCCCGAGCGCCCTCCGACCGTTCCCACGGCCCGCAGCATGACCGAAGACCGACCGGCATGCCAGCGAGGTCCAGGCGCGCCGCCCGAGCCGAAAAGGGGCGCGTGGCCGGGAGAGGTCCACCGAGGGATCCCGGACCTCTTCCCGCGATCGGGCGTTATGCCCGCCACCAGAGGATGTGGGCCGCCTCCGCGGGAACGAACGCCTCGGGATGGCGCGGCACCACTCGGGGGGTGAAGTGGCCCGCCGGGCGCGTGGAGGGGACGCGTGCGCGATAGACGTGGCCGTTCACCGTTCCGTGAATGGCAGATTCGCGGGTCATGTCGAGGCGGATCCCGCCTTCCCCGTCGATCTCGTCCGCGTAGACCTGAACCGCCACCGCCTCGGGCGCGACCTCGCCCAGGTAGACCTGCACCACGAACTCCCACTGGCCTTCCGAGGGGGAGACGGAGACGTTCCCGAACCGGATCGTGCTCCAGGCGTCGTCTAGCCGGGCCACCCAGGCATCGAGGTCCGCCGCCCTGGGGGTGCCGTCCCCCGACCGCCTCCGGTAGGCCCTGGCGGCGGGAAGGTAGGCCCGCTCGACGTAGTCCTTCACCATCCGGTCCGCCGAGAACTGGGGCGTGAGCCGCATCATGCTGGCGCGCACCCGCCCGATCCAGCCGCGCGGAACGCCGTCGGCGTCTCTTTCGTAGAACTCCGGGGCGATCTCCCGCTCGATGATGTCGTACAGGGCACGGGCGTCCTCGGCGTCGCCGCGGCCGTCGTGCTCGCGCCGGTCGCCGAGGGCCCAGCCCACCTCGGGCGCGAAGGCCTCGTCCCACCAGCCGTCCAGCGTGGAGCAGTGCAGGCCACCGTTGACCAGCATCTTCATACCGCTCGTCCCGCAGGCCTCCATGGGGCGACGCGGGTTGTTGATCCAGACGTCCACGCCCGCGGTCAGGTGCTGAGCGAGGGTCATGTCGTAGTCCTCGAGGAACACCACCCGATCCCGCACGTCCTCGCGCCAGGAGAACCGGACCATCCTCTGGATCATGGCCTTGCCCCCGTCATCCCGGGGGTGGGCCTTGCCGGCCACCACGAGTTGGACCGGCCGGTCGGGGTGGCGGAGGATCCGGACGAGGCGTTCTTCGTCCTGGAGGAGGAGATCGGGCCGCTTGTAGCCGGTGAAGCGGCGGGCGAAGCCGAGGGTGAGCCGGTTGGGATCGAGGACGTGGCGGGCGCGGCGGATGGCCTCCTCCGGCGCATTCCGGCCCCTCACGTTGGCCTCGTAGCGCCGCCGCACGTACTGCACCAGGGTCTGGCGCGCCGCCGCCCGGTGGTCCCAGAGTTCCTCGTCGGGCACCTGGGCCACCGCTCGGGCCGCCTCGTCGAGCCGAGGGAGCCACGAGTCGTAGTCGCCGAGCGCCTTTGCCCATAGGTCGTCCGCCGGCTCGGAGCGCCAGGTGGACACGTCGACGCCGTTCGTGACGTGGCCCACGGGAACCTCGGCTTCGGGCCAACCGGGGAAGAGAACCTGGAAGAGGCGGCGGCTGACCCGCCCGTGAAGCCGGGCCACGCCGTTGGCGTGGCAGCTCCCCCGCATGGCCAGGTAGGCCATGTTGAAGGGCTCGCTCGGGTCCCGCCTTCCCAGCGCCAAGAACTCGTGGACGGTCAGGCCGCACTCGCGGATGAAGGGCCCGGCGAACTCTGCGATCAGGCCCGGGTCGAAACGGTCGAAGGCGGCCTCGACCGGCGTGTGAGTGGTGAACACATTTCCGGCCCGGGTGGCGCGCAGCGCCGTCGCGAACGGTACCCCCCGCCGCTCGGCGAAGCTGGCCGCCCGGGCCAGCACGGCAAAGGCGGCGTGACCCTCGTTCAAGTGGCACACGTCCACCTCGATGCCCAGCTTCTCCAATAGCCGCCAGCCGCCCACGCCCAGCACCAGCTCCTGGAGGAGCCGCGTCTCCTTCACCGCGGAGTAGAGGCTCGCGGTGATGCCCCGATCCCAGGGAGCGTTCAAGGGGTGATTGCTGTCCAGGAGGTACAGGCTCACCGTTCCGATCCGCGCTCGCCAGACCCGAAGGAGCAAGGTCCGGCCCGGGAGCTCGAGCCGCACCCGAGGCCAGCGTCCCTCGGCGTCGAGCACCGGAGTGACCGGGAGGGAGCTCGGGTCGTTGAAGGGCAGCGCCTCGAGCTGTTGCCCGTCCACGCCCAGGACCTGTCGGAAGTAGCCTTGCTGGTACAGGAGCCCGACGCCGACCACCGGAACGTGCAGATGGCTGGCGGCCTTGAGATGGTCGCCGGCCAGGATCCCCAGACCGCCCGAGTAGGTGGGCAAGGCCTCGCTCAGACCGAACTCCATGCTGAAGTAGGCGACCCCGGCGAGCTCGTTCCGGTGCCGTTCCCCGAACCAGCCGGCGCTCTTCTCCACGGCGTCCCGTCGTGCCAGCCAGCGCTCGAGCCGGGCGACGAGCTCGGTGTCGGCCGCCACCTCCTCCAGCTGCTCTCGGGTCGCGTGCTGGAGGATCATGCACGGATTGGCGGAGGCCTCCCAGGCTTCGGGATCGATCCGCCGCCAGACGCGCTGGAGGGTCATGCTGCTCGCCAGGCGGAGGTCGTAGGCGACCTCGGAGAGCCGTTCGAGTCGCTGGGGGAGGGCGCGGGACTGCTCGGATGTCATTCGAGACCTCGGGGCTGTAGCATATCGATTCCCATGGTCGCGCTCGCTTCGACGATCGCCAGCAATTCTTCCGTGACGCGGTATCGCCGATCGGGGCGCCTCCCTCCTCGCATGACCCGAGCGTGACATCATCGTGACATCCTCCATGACCCTCCGCTGGCCAGGCAGGCGAGGGCCATCGGGCGCCCCGGGCGGACTAGGTGCTGGGTGCCGAGCCGCGTCAGAAGAACCGCCTCGCGGCGCCACCGGGCGGGGACGAGAAGAGCCTCTAGCGGTCCCTGATTCCGAAAGAGCCCCAAACCCTGGCAGTCTCGCGCACGGGTGACTCACGTCCCTTCGTGGTGGCGGACTCCGCAACGCTTCACGGGGCGAAGGTCGCTTCGGATAGGGCTGCCGCGGGCGCGATTCGGAGGGAAACCCCGCGGCGTCGACTCCTCGGCGGGGGGGCGAGAACGAAAGCCCCGCCGCCGGTCCGTCGAGACCGATGTCCTCTTGTGCTACGCCACCTTGGCAGCCACGTCGCGTTGCCCCGCTGCGGGGGCGCCCGACCCTGCGCCGCGGATCCCGCAATCGGACGCGCCCTCCACGCGCCTCAGCAAGACATCGATGTCCGGAGGCTTGGGGATGTGGAAGTCGAATCCGGCGCGGAGGGCCCGGCCGACGTCGTCGGCCGAGGAATAGCCGGTGAGCGCGATCAGCCGGGCTTGCGTGGTCGCGCCGTCCCCTCGGATGCGCCGGGCGACCTCGTACCCGTCGACGAGGGGGAGACCGAGGTCGCAGATGATGACGTCGGGTCGGCCCGCCCGAGCCGCCCTGAGCCCCGCCTCGCCGTCGCTTGCGACCTCCACCTCGTGACCGCCGATGAGCGTAAGAACCGACCGGAGGGACTCGGCCGCATCCGGGTTGTCCTCGATGAGGAGCACGCGGTGTCTCGTGTGGCCCCGGGGCACGAGCGTCTCCTCCCGAGGGACCAGCGAGGGCTCGGCGGTGGGAAGTGTCACAATGAACTCGGCACCGTGCCCCACGCCTTCACTCCGCGCCTCGACCGAGCCGCCATGGAGCTCCGCCACGCCCCGGACCAAGGAAAGCCCCAGCCCGAGACCGCCCGTGGTCCGGTGGAGGGTGGTGTCGCTCTGGACGAAGGGCTCGAAGAGCGTCCCCAGCATCTCAGGCGCAACGCCGACCCCGTCGTCCCTCACGGCCAGGCGAGCCTGACCCGCCAGCACCTCCACGCTCACCTGGACGTGCCCCCCCGCGTCGGTGAACTTCGCCGCGTTGTGGAGTAGGTTGATCACGAGCTGCGCCAGGCGAGTGCGGTCGCCGTTCACAAAGACCGGGCCGTCCAGCAACCTCAGCTCCAGGCCCACGGATCGCTCCCCGAACAGCGGGCGAGCGTCCTCGACGCACTGTCGCACCGACTCCGTCAGGTCCACGAGGCTCCTCTGGAGCCGCAACTTCCCGGTGGCGATGCGCCGCACGTCCAAGAGATCGTCCACCAGGCGGGCCAGGTGGTCCACCTGTCTCGCGATGATCGCCTGCGCCCGAGTGGCCTCCTCGTCTCCCAGGCCGGCATGGGCAAGGACGTGGACCGCGTTGCGGAGGGGAGCGAGGGGATTGCGGAGCTCGTGCGAGAGCATCCCCAAGAACTCGTTCTTGCGCCGGTCGGCCTCCCGCAGCCTGTCGTTGGCGTCGCGCAGGGACTCCTCGGCGCGCTTGCGATCGGTGACGTCGACGTTGAGACCGACCAGCCGAGTCGGACGGCCGGTCCGATCGAAGGAGACCTGACCACGACCGTCCATCCAGCGGATCTCCCCGGTGTCCCGGCGCCGGATGCGGAACTCCAGGGCGAACTCCCCGCTCTCCATCGACCGCCGGACCGCCACCCGACCGGCCTCGCGGTCGTCCGGGACGAGGCAGCCCAGCCAGTCCTCGTAGCGGTCGCCCAGCTCCGATGGGCGCACGCCGTACAACCCGAGCAACTCGTCCGACCAGCTGATGGTCTCCGCGGCGAGGTCCCAGTCGAAGGTCCCGGAGTGGCTGCCCGAAAGGGCGAGCCGCAGCTTCTCCTCGCTCTCCCGCAGGAAGCGGGCGGTACGCCCCTGGGCCTCCAGGGCCTCCGAATACCGGAGCCGGGCGCGGCGCATCTGCGTGGCGGTGAACCAGCCGACCACCGGTCCGAGCAGGAGGGCCACCGTGAGGCCCGAGATAAGAGCCCACCGGGTCAGGACGTCGACCACGGCCAACAGGCCCACTCTCTTCGTCTCCTCGAACTCGATGAACATGTGCAGACGCGATCGGATATCCCTCGTGAAGTTCTCCCCTTCCGCCGCCTGGTGGAAGCTCCTGGGGCCGGGGGGCACCTCGCCGGACCGCTCAAGCTGCTCGAGGGCGTTCTGGTGCCAGAGGCCGACGAGCGCGCGAATCGAGGCGAGGCTCTCCTTCTGCGGTCCGTCGCCGACCAGATGCCGCTCGAGCTGTTGGACCTCGGAGGAGACACGCTGTTCCGTGTCCCCGTACGAGGTGAGCAGCTCCGGATTGCCCGACAAGAGGTAGCCGCGCAGAGCCAGTTGCGCGTCCGCCACTGACCTCTCCAGGGCATGGGCTCGCGCGACGATCAGGTCCGCACGCTCCACCCTCCGGTTCAGCTCCTGCAGGAGCACGACGGAACCGACGAGGAGGGCGGCTGCAAGGCCGAGGGCCACGATGGGCGCCACCGCCGCGCGATAGAGACAGCGACGGAACTCGTGTTCGACCCGAGCCGGGTGACTCGTAGGGGTGGAGCTCTCGGTCGCGTGCCGGTCTAGCAGATGATCGCTTGTCGTATGGCCGAAAAACCCGCGCATCCCACCGAGTTGTTCCCAGGGCCGCAGAGAGCCTCGAGGGAGGAGAGGGGCGAGCGTGCGGCCGCTTGTTGCCCGCGAGGGACGGGCTCCAGGAGGCACTCCACCTGTGGTGCGTCCTCGGGCACACTCCTACGGTTCCCGCCTCTCGGCTGCCAGAGCGGCAAACACATCCGCTCCGGAGGCGGGCGAACGCTCGAAGGTCTTGGGGTCGACGCGGTAGAGACCGAAGCGCGGCTCGAAGCCTTGCTCCCACTCGAAGTTGTCGAGGAGCGACCAGTGGAAGTACCCGAGCACCGGAACGCCCTCTCGGGCGGCCTCTGCCAGGGCATGGGCGTGGGCGCGAAGGTAGGTGGGGCGAAGCGTGCCCCGGGCATCGGCGATCCCGTTTTCGGTGACGTGGATGGGGAGGCGGTAGCGCGCATGGGCAGCGCGGAGCAAGCGCAGGAGCCCCTCGGGATAGATCTCCCAGCCGAGGTCGGTTTTCGGCCCTGGGCCAACCACTCGCTCGATGTTCCCCGGTGCGCCCGGCGCGAAGCGGACGAGGTCGCGGGTGTAGTAGTTGAGCCCGAACCAGTCCGCCGATCCCTTCAGCTCCGCGAAGGGCTCGTCCAGCTTCGGAAAGCCCGGCACCGTGAACCGCAAGCGTCCGGCGGCGATCGAATCGTAGAACGCCCAGTTGAAGGCGAGGGCGGTGGCGCGGGCGGCGACCCAGTCGAGGAGGTTCGATCGCCGGGCCGGATCGAAGACCCTGAGGTGGTTGGCGACGCCGACGCGGGCCTCGGGAAGCACCTCGCGAAGGGCCGCGGCCGCGAAGGCGTGAGCCCGGAGCAGGTTCGCGAGGGCGGCGACGGCCCTTTCCGGATCCCGCTCCGCCGGGGGCCAGCTCCCCTCGACGAACGACTTGAACATGAGCACGTTGGGCTCGTTGATGGTGCAAAAGAGCCTCACGTCACCTCCGAGCCGTCGGGCAGCCTCGCGGGCGAGGCGCGCCAGGCCTGCGGGGAACCCGGGATCGAGCACCCCGCCCGCTAGCCAGCGGGGCACGGTGAAGTGGTGCAGGGTGACGAGGGGCTCGATGCCCGCCCCCCGGAGCCGTTGGGCCTCGTCGGCGTAGTGCTCCCAGGCCGCGCCGTCGAATCGGCCCGCCGCGGGCTCGACCCGGCTCCAGCCGATCGAGAACCGGTAAGCGTTGGCCCCGAGCCGGCGCATGAGCTCGACGTCCTCCGCCACCCGGTTCCAGGCGTCCGCGGCCCGCCCACTCCGCTCGCCCCGTGCGATGCGACCGGGTTCTTGCTCGAAGGCCCACCAATCCTCGCCCTCGCTTCCGCCCTCGACCTGATAGGCGGCCGTGGCGGTACCCCAGAGGAAGCCCTCCGGGAGTGCTGTGCCCACGGGGGCGGCGAGGTCCGCGGGGGTGAAGGAGGCGGGTGAGCCTTCACGCGCTGCGAACCAGAGCCACCCGGCGGCGTAGGCCGCGAGGAGCGCGGCGAGGACGATCCCCAGGATCACGGTGTCGCTCCGGAGGGACCGCGGCGTTCCCGCGGGCCGATCCCTACGGCCGCTGGGCGTCGGACCGGGGGGCGAGCGGCCACGGCGGCGCCGTCACCCCGTTCACCGTCAGTCCACCGTGCATGAACATGGGGGCGTTCTGGAGAAAGCCGGCCGGGAAGTTCAGGCTAGGCCGGGAGACCTCGTCGAGGGTGGCCGCCTGCTCGGGGGAGAGCTGCACCTTCAGGGCCCCCAAGTTGTCCTCGAGCTGCTCCAGGGTCCGGGCCCCGAGGATCGGGGAGGACACGCCCGGGCGGCTCTTCACCCAGGCGAGCGACACTTGGGCGGGCGTGGCGCCGAGCTCCCGGGCGATGCGCTTCACCGCGTCGATGACGGAGTAGGCTCGATCGTTCAGGCTGCTCTCTACCCAGGCGCCGCGATCGGCCTTCACCTTGCCGGCGTTCTCGCGCCCGTACTTGCCGCTCAGCACCCCGCTCTTGAGGGGCGACCAGGGGGTGATCCCGAGCCCCAATTCCTGGGCCATGGGAACGAGCTCCCCCTCGACCGTGCGCTCGAGGAGCGAGTACTCGATCTGCAGGGCCACCAGCGGAGCCAGGCCGCGGAAGCTCGCCATCACCTGGGCCTGCGCCACCTTCCAGGCCGGGGTGTCCGAGAACCCGATGTACCGGACCTTGCCCCCGCGAACGAGATCGTCCAGGGCCCGCATCGTCTCCTCGATGGGCGTGTTCCGGTCCCAGGCGTGCATCCACAACAGGTCGACGTAGTCCGTCTGTAGGCGGCGCAGCGATTCATGGGCGGCGGCGATGAGTGACTTCGCGCCGGCCCCACCGCCGTTCGGATCCCTCGAGAAGGCGTTCCCGAAGAACTTGGTCGCGATCACCATCCGGTCGCGCTTCGATGGGATGCGTCCGATGTGGTCGCCGATGATCTTCTCGGAATGGCCGTGGGTGTAGACGTTGGCGGTGTCGATGAAGTTCCCGCCCAGAGCGAGGAAGTGGTCCATGACGGCGTTCGAGGTCTCGACGCTGGATCCCCAGCCGAGGTCCTCGCCGAAGGTCATGGCCCCCAGGCAGAAGGGGCTTACGCGGAGCCCAGACCGACCCAGCGTCACGTAATGGTCGAGGGACATGGCGGTGCACTCCTTCCTGAAATCGGCGTTGTCATAATCGAAGCCACCGCTCCTTCGCACCCCCATCGAAAACGCCCGCCTCGCCGGGCCCGAGGAGACCTCGACCAAGGAGTTCGGTGAGCCTGGGCGCCCCATCGCCCCGCCTCCCTCGCGCGGGGCACCGGACCGTGAAGGGAGACCGGCGGGTCAGGGCACGAGCAGCACCTTGCCGACGTTTCGGCGCTCCTCCACCCTCCGATGGGCCTCGGCCGCTTGCTCGAACGAGAAGGTCGAGTCGATGTGCGGCTTGATGGCGCCCCTCGCGAACAGGCCGAGCACGGCGGCCATCTCCTCGGCGAGCATCGCGTCCGGGAGATGCGCCACGTTCACCCCCGCGACCGAGCGATTGTCGTTCATGGCCTCCATCGGGGAGAACCGGGGAAGCACCACTCTTATCCCGTGGACAACGAGATTCCCGAGGCTCCTGCGACCTCCACTCAGGAGGTTCGCCACGCCGTACATGACGAGGCGCCCCGCCGGACGAAGCAGCCGGTACCCTTTTCGCGTGTCCCGCCCCCCGAGCGGATCGAGGACCACGTCGACGCCCTCTCCTCCCGTAAGGCGCCGGACCTCCGTCTCCCAGTCGGCCGAGCGGTAATCGACGGGGTGCTGGCATCCCTCGGCCTCGATGGCTTCGTGCTTGGCGGCCGAAGCGGTCCCGTAGGTGACCACGCCCTCGATCGTCCGGCAGAGCTGCAGGGCGGCGATCCCCACTCCGCCGGCCGCCATGTGGACGAGGACGCGCTCGCCTGGGCGAACCGCAGCCACGCGGAACAGCACGTGGTAGGCCGTCAGGTAATTGAGGGGGATGGCGGCTGCCGCTTCGAAGGTCATGCCCTCGGCCATAAGAAAGGCGGCCTTCCCGGGGACGCAGACCAGCTCCGAGTGCCCGCCGAACCGGGTGAGTCCGACCACCCGGGCCCCGGTCGGCGGGCCCGCGGTGCCGGGGCCGAGTGCATCGACCTCACCGGCGAACTCATATCCCACGACGCACGGAGGCTTCGGCGCATCGGGATACAGACCGGTGCGGGCCATGATGTCGGCGAAGTTGAGCCCCGCGGCCCGGACCCGCACCCGCACCTCTCCGGGCCCAGGCTCGGGGTCCGCCGTGGTCCGGACCTCGAGAACCTCCGGGCCACCGTGTCGGCTGATCCACACTGCGCGCATCTTGCCCCTCCCCTTCCCGGGCGTCGGCGAGCCCGGCACCCGCGAGGTCGCCTACGCCCCGAGTCGCCCCACCGCCTCGTCGAGCCGCATGCCGTCCTCCGGCACGAATCGCCTCCAGTACGCCACGCTCTTCCCGTAGTCGTCGAGCAGATCGTGCGGGATCGACGTCGTCGACGAGAAGATCTCCAGGGTCAGGTAGATCTCACCGCATCGCGAGGGCATCCCCTCGGGCTCGGGCCGATCGTACGAGCGCTTGAGCGCCCGGAGCACCTTCTCCCCTGCGATCTTCCCCTTCCGGTTCTCCTCCTCGGTGAAGGGGAGGTGCGCGGACGTGCACCCGTCCGTCTGCTGGAGGTGGATGATGGGGCTGTAGCAGCCGAGCCTCTGCAGCCAGGCGTAGCAGTCCCCGTCCTCTTCGGTCGAGAAGAGCTGCGGGTTCGCGTCCATCTCGGCCGAGATCAGTTCCCAGGCCGAGACCCCGATCCGGTCGGCGAGGGAGAACGCGCGATCGGTTCCGAGCCAGACGCCCCGCACACCGCCAAGGAGCGCGCTGCGCTCCGGGCGCTGGTACTTCAGGTGGTGGTGGCCCACGTCCTCTGTGAGGTAGAAGTCCCGGCCGCTGAGACGCGTCACCTTCCGCAGGAGGTCCTCCGTATCCCTCAGCGTGAAGGGGTAAAGGTGCGGTGCGTACATCTGCTCAAGGCCGAGATTGCCGCAGCCCACCTCGCCGGCATAGCGGTTCAGGCGCGAGAGCGACTCCTCGAGGACAGCCACGCTCCGCCCGTACGCCGCACGGTCCTGCAGTACCGCATGCTCGAAGGCGTGGGCGAAGAAACCCATGCCGGCGCCGAGCTCCCCCGCCATCCGGATCATGGGAAAGAACCAGTCGACGATCATGTGCTCGCGCACGGCCTCGTCGGTATGGGCGAGCCCGAGGGTAGTGTACGTCCCGTGTCCCGAGTAGAGGTTGCAGACGCGGACACCGCGTTCCTGCTCCGCCCGCCTCACCTCGGCCAGCCAGCGCTCGAGGTACGGCAGCCCGACGTAGAGGGGATCGAGTTCGTTATCCGCGCTGGCCTCGACGAAGCGCACGCCCAAGGCGCGCACGACCCTGGCCCAGTCGTCCGGACGGGTCCAGCGCTTGTAGGCGAAGCAGTTATCGATGGCGAGGGAGATCCTCGGGTACATGCGCGTCCTCCTTCGCCTTACGGGTCTTCGAGGGCTGGCGCGAGAAGCTAGCACGCCCACCGGGGACTCGCGTACGACTCCGATCGCCGGGGGGAGGGAGCGCCGCTCGGCGCCCTGGGGCCCGTGGCGGGCTTCCCTGAGCAACGCCCCCGAGCGGGCCGGCGCGCTCGGCCGAACCGGTACGGCTCCACGATGACATGGTCGAGGCTCACGGGGAGGAGAAGCATCTCGCGCGTCGACCAGGCCATCGACCTGGCCGGGCATGAAGGTGATGCCACCCCTGCCAGGCAGAGCGTGAGACCGAACGACGTCTACGGGCCATGAGGCGCGGATGTCGAAGCTCCCGGCGGAGGTGAAGAGCGCGATCCCGGTGGCTCGCTCGAGCCGGCGCGGGGCCCTCTACTACGCGCAAGAGAGGTCGCAGAAGCGACAAGGGAGAAGGGATCTCGCGTTCGTCACCGCCGAGGTTCGATCTTCCCCGGTCGAACTTTCTGGCCCCCCTGGGCCGGGTTTCGAAAGGCCGGCCCCCATAGGGCGCGTACCGACCCTCCCAAACCCGTGAACCCGACCGCCTCTCCCCTCTCGAGGGGCCTCCACACCCTCGCTCCTGGGTGTGCAGGGGTCGCCGGCCGACCAGGGCCAAGCGGGCTCTTCTACTGCGGCTCGTAAGAGAACTGCTGACCCCCCACGGCGGCCTCCAGCATCGCGCCGCCGATGGGCTTCACGAAGACTGCCACGCCGTCGGTGTACCGGGTCGACGCGGCAGCCCCCGACTTCAGGATCACGGCCGAGGCGTTGGCCGTGAGGCTCAGCCGCCCCGCGGTGAACCGCTCCAAGTCGCCCTCGCTCTCGAAGGCGAGCACCTCTCTGAATGCCTGGCCGCCGAACTGGAGACCCAGCGTGGCCTGGGTAATGTCCGCGTACCCGATGGGAGCACCGCGGCGGTAGACGATCCCGCGCCCATAGCCGCCGCCCACGATCCAGGCTCCCTTGCCCACGTTGGCGAAGACCACGTATCCGTGCGAGCGCTCCAGGAACGGATGGAGGCCCGGGTCCTCCGCCTCCATCTCCGTGAGGGCGTGCGCGACGCTCTCCTTGAGCTCCTGACGGCCACCGGCGCTGGTGGGCGCTGTCGCACACCCCGAAAGTGCCCCGATGAGCACGAGCAGCCGACCGTGAGGCGTTCCGTTTCTCGTTCTCACGTCTCTCCCTCCTTTCTGCCCCTGAGCGCGGTCCCGCCGAAGCCGGTCTTGTCACTATTCCACGGCGTCTCTCGGGGAAGAGCGGATTCGGTCGGGCGCGAACCCGCGACATCCTGTCGCAGAAACCTGCGCTTTTCGGGCGCGCGTTGTCCGCATGGAGGAGTGAACTTGATCGGCGCCTACGAGATCTCCCTGCGGATGTGGCAAATTTAGAGCGTTGTGCGTGAGTCCATGCGAGCGGTGCTCGATCTGGATGGACGGCGGATCGCGAGCGGTGCCTCCCCACCCCAGGCAAAGCCCCCGGACACGAGCCCCCGGCTCTCGACTGGGGCCTTCCCCCGGCTGGCCGTCGAGGATGCGACCCCGCTCGATCCAGCGCTGCCCGAGCGGGATCTACGCCAGCTCCTCGGGTGGTTCATCCGGGTCCGCTGGGTTTTCGTGAGCGGGCTCGTCCTCGCCATCGCCGCGGGGACCTTCTTGCTGCGGCTCGACTTCCCCGTGCAGAAGACCCTGGCGGTGGCGGGCTGGATCTCGATCTACAACGTCCTCTTCGCGGCATACCACCAGGTGCGCGGCCGATGGGCGGTGGCGGTGTCCGCATCTGGAACGGTCGAGGCCGGCTTCCAGATCGGGCTCGACCTCCTCGCCCTGACGGCCCTCATCCACATCCTGGGTGGGGCCACGAGCCCGCTCGTGTGCCTCTACCTCATCCACGCCATTGCCGGGGTCATGTTGCTCCCGCGACGCATCGCCTGGCTCATCGGAGCCGGGGCGTTCGGGCTCTTCCTCGCCCTCCTCGTGCTCGAGTCCGGGACCCCACACGCTCCCAACCATCTCGCCGGCCTGACGGGCCTCTCCGGCCGGCAGGTCACCTTCGAGGTTGTTCTGTCGGTGATGATCCTCGTCACCCTCTCGGCCTCGATGGCCATCACCTCCACGATCATGAACGGCTTGCAGTTGAGGGAGCGGCAGCTCCAGCAGGCTTACGCCAGCCTGAGCGAGAAGCAGGCGCAGCTCCTCCAGACCGAGAAGCACGCTTCACTGGGGCGGCTCGTGGCCGGCATCGCCCACGAGATCAACAACCCCATCCAGTTCATCAACGGGAACATGTCGCTCCTGAGCGAGGCCTTTTCCGACGCGCTGCCGCTGCTCGACGCGGAGAGCGACAGGCGTCCGGGGCTGCGCATCGCCCGACTTGACTATCCCTTCTTCCGCAAGCAGGTTCCGGTCCTGCTCCAGGACATGGCGGACGGGGCCGAGCGAATCGGGGCGATCGTTCGCGAGCTCAGGACCTTCGCTCGGCACGACGAGGGGCGTCTCGACGAGGAGGTCGACCTGGTGGCGGTCGTGCGGACGGCCCTCCGGCTCTTGCACAACCAGTTGAAGCACGTGCAGGTGGAGGAGGAGTTCGACCCCTCCCCCCCCAGGCTCAGCGGGAACCTGGCGCTGCTCCAGCAGGTGATGGTGAATGCGCTCCAGAACGCCTACCAGGCCCTTCCTCCCGATGGGAGCGGCCGCATCGCAGTGCGGGTGCGGACCGTTCAGGAGGGCGCCGCGGTGAAGCTTTCCGTCGAGGACAACGGCTGCGGCATCGCGCCGGAGATCCGCGACCGCATCTTCGATCCCTTCTTCACCACCCGGCAGGCGGCCGGGGGAACCGGCCTCGGCCTGGCCATCATCGAGGGGATCGTCCAGCAGCACCGGGGCCAGATCCAGCTGGAGAGCAAGGTGGGCCAGGGGACGACGTTTCACTTCACCTTCCCCGTGAAAGGGCGAGACGCAGCATGAGCCGGATCCTCATCCTCGACGACGACCGGGCGGTCCTGAACTGCTTCGAGACCTTGCTCGCGCAGACGGGAAGGTACGAGATCGAGGTGCTGGCCGACAGTACCCGGGCCATCGAGACCATCGCCACCGCGCGTTTCGACCTGCTCCTTTTGGACATGGACATGCCGGTGGTGGGGGGGATGGAGGTGCTCCGCTGGGTGCGCCGCGAGCGCCCCGGGCTGGCGGTGGTGGTGATCACCGGGGTGGGCGACGTGGAACTGGCGGTGGAGTCGATGAAGCTCGGGGCCTTCGACTATCTCTGCAAGCCCGTCGCCAACGAGCGGCTCGTGACCTGCCTGGACCGTGCCCTGGAGGGGACCCGCCGGCGGGAGGAGCTGCAGGTCATCCAGGAGCGCGGGGGCCAGCAGGGCCCCCGCTTCAAGGAGGCCTTCAAGGACTTCGTCACCCAGGACAAGGCCCTGATGCGCACCCTGGGCGAGGTGGAGCGGATTGCGCTCAGCAACAACAGCGTCCTCATCTGGGGTGAGAGCGGAACGGGCAAGGAGCTCGTGGCCCGCGCCATCCACCAGCTCGGCACCCGCGCCGGCAAGCCCTTCGTGGCCGTGAACTCTGCTGCCTTCGCCTCCTCCCTCTTCGAGTCCCAGTTCTTCGGCCACGAGCGGGGGGCCTTCACCGGGGCCGACGGCCTGCGGGTGGGCGTCTTCGAGGAGGCCGACGGGGGAACCCTCTTCCTCGACGAGATCGGCGACGTGGACGTCTCGGTCCAGTCGAAGTTGCTCCGGGTGTTGCAGAGCGGCGAGTACTACCGGCTTGGATCCTCCAAGAAGCGCGAGGCCGACGTGCGCATCATCGCCGCCACCAACAAGGACCTGGAACGCGAGATCGAGGCGGGCCGGTTCCGCCGCGACCTCTACTACCGCCTCTCCATCAGCTCCATCTACGTTCCGCCCCTGCGCGAGCGCAAGGGCGACATCGAGCTGCTCGCCTACTACTTCCTCGACCGGTACTGCCGGCAGAACGGGAAGTCCATCCAGTCCATCGCCGAGCCGGTCATGGAGGTGCTCGAGGCGCACGACTTCCCCGGCAACCTGCGCGAGCTCGAGAACGTCATCGCCAGCGCCGTGGTCCTCGAGACGAGCGAGGTTCTCACCCTGTCGTCGCTTCCCTTCCCGCTCCGGGCGGCGGGTGCGCGGAGCGAGGCGCACGTGCCGCGGGAGGTCCGCAAGACGCTCGCCGACCTCGAGGAGGAACACATCCGCGCGGTCATCAGCTACACGAGCGGCAACCGCAGCGCCGCGGCGCGGATCCTGGGGATCTCCAGGGTGGGCCTGCTCGCCAAGCTGAAGCGGCTCGGCATCGAGGTCGAGCCGGCCGGCCGCAGCGCCCGGGCTGCGCCGGAGCCCGAGAGCTGACCGTTCCGCTCCACGACATCCCCCGGGCGGGTGACAACGTCGCTGATATCCAGAACAGCCCTGTTCACGGGGAGTTCCACCAACTGTCAACTCCGTTGACGGATGCGACCGAATTGCCGCACCCCCCGCGCCTCGGATTCTAAGGGGCTTGCGTGGGCCAGTGACGGCCCGGGTCTTGCTCACTCCCCCTCGGCGCACGGACGCGCCTCGGGGAGGGCACATGTACGCGAGTCAGGTCCGGGTCGGGGAGGTGGTGGCGCGGTCGGCACCGCCGACCTGGGCGATCGTCACCGTGAAGTGCTGCGTCATCGGGCTCCTCACTTTGCCGCTGGCCATGCCCATCCTCCTGGGGGCGAGCATGGCGCTCGAGACCGGGACCGACCTGTTCCGCAAGGTGGCCCTCATCTCCTCGGTGCTGGTCTGGGTAGGGATGTTCGCCTGCGCCCAGGTCCTCACCACGGTCTACCCGCCGGTCCGAAGGCGGTGAGCCGTGCGCCCCTCGCGTCGTTCGTTCTTGAAGGGCGCGCTCCTGGCGGGCACCGCCGCCGCGCTCCCCCACCCCGCTCTCGGTCGCGAAGAGAAGGAGCCGGAGCCCGAGGCGGTGGGGATGCTGTACGACTCGACCCTGTGCCTGGGTTGCGGCGGCTGCGTGGCCGCCTGCAAAGAGAGCAACAGCCTCCCCTACGAGGGCGAGCCGAAGGAGCTCGACTGCACCGCCAAGAACGTGGTGAAGACGCGCCACCTCTCGAAGCCCGCGGCCGACGGCGCCACCCAAGCCTTCGTCAAGCGGCAGTGCATGCACTGCGTCGACCCGTCCTGCGTCTCGGTCTGCATGCTGGGCGCGCTCCACAAGGAGGGCGAGGGGAAGCGCGACAGCGGCGGCGAACGGCGGGGGACCGGCATCGTCCTCTGGGACAAGGAGCTCTGCCTGGGGTGCCGCTACTGCCAGATCGCCTGCGCCTACAGCATTCCCAAGTTCGAGTGGAAGAAGGCGGTACCGCGGATCGTGAAGTGCGAGCTCTGCCGGCACCGCGCCGTCGAGGGGGCGAGCGGGCCGCAGCGGGTGGCCAACCCTGCCTGCTGCGAGGTCTGCCCGACCGGCGCCGTGATCTACGGGCGGCGAGCCGACCTCCTCGCCGAGGCCCGCCGACGGCGAGCGGGCGACCCGGCCCGCTACGATGCCAAGATCTTCGGCGAAACCGACGCCGGCGGTACGCAGGTCCTCTACCTGGCAGCGGCGGGGGTCTCGTTCAGGGACTTGGGATTCCCCACCATGCCCCCAAAGGCCCCGGCCCACCTCTCCGAGACGGTCTCACACGCGCCCTACCTCCATGGACTCACGCCCATCGCACTCTACGCTGCCGCGGCGGCGATCATCCGCCGCAACCGGCGGAAGGCGGATGAGCACGCCCGACGCTCGAAGGATCCAAGATGAGCGCACACCTGAGGCCGAGACCCATCGGCGGCCCCCTCCTCGACCGGGCGATGATCACGCTGCTCGCGCTCTTCGGCATCGCCGAGGGGGTCATCACCTGGCGGTTCATCGCCGGCATCGGGGCTGTCAGCAACATGAACGACGGCTATGCCTGGGGCATCTGGGAGCCTGTCAACGTGGTCGTGTTCACCGGCATCGGCGCGGGCGCATACTCGGTCGGGCTCCTGTGCTACCTGCTCAACCGGGGGCAGTACCATCCCTTGGTCCGCCCGGCTGTCTTGCTCGGCGCCATCTCCTACTCGCTGGGCGGCGCCTCCATCATCGTGGCCCTGGGCCGGCCCTGGAACATGTTCTGGCTGGCCCTTCCTCCCATGTGGAACCTGTCCTCGGTCCTGCTCGAGGTGGCGGTCTGCGTGATCGCCTACGTCCTCGTTCTCTGGGTCGAGATGCTTCCGGCGGTGCTGGATGGCGCTGCCGAAAGCCCTTCCCCCATCCGGTCGGCGTGGGGAAAGCGGTGGGGCGCGCGCCTGGCCCGCGCCATGCCCTACATCATCGCCCTCGCCATGCTCTTGCCCACCATGCACCAGAGCTCGCTCGGCGGCCTCATGATCGTGGCGGGCCCCAAGCTCCATCCTCTCTGGCACACGCCGCTCCTGCCGCTTCTGGCCCTCGTCTCTTGCCTCTCCATGGGGCTCGGGGCGGTGGTGGTCCTCACCGCCCTCATGCGGCACGCCTGGAACGCGAAGCACGATCACGACCTCTTGGTCGACGTGTGCCGGGTGAACGGCGGGCTCCTCATCCTCTTCGCCGGCCTCCGCTTCGCGGATCTGGCCTCCTCGGGAAAGCTCGAGCTCCTCACGGTGCCAGACTTCTTCCTCATCTTCTTCGTGCTCGAGATGGCGCTCTTCCTCGTCCCGGCCTTCATGTTCCTCACCCGTCGGGTCGAGGACCAACGGGTTCGGGTGCTAGGCGGGGCCCTGGCGGTGCTTTCCGGTGCCCTGTGGCGGGTCGACGCCTTCTTGACCTGCTACAACGCGGGCGAGTCCTTCCGGTACTGGCCGTCCTGGGGCGAGATCTCGGTCACCGTGGGGATGGTCGCGATCGGGGTGGCGCTCTTCATCACCGTCTCGAGGCTCCTCCCGGTGGTGGTGGTCCAGGACACCCCTGTGCCCGCCTCCCTGGCGGCCTTCGTTCTCTCCGGGATGCCGCGGCGAGACCGAGCCGAGCCGGGAAAGAAGGGTCGCTCCGTGGAGCCGACCGGCTAGCGCCACCGTGAGAGCGTAACCGACGAGCGTTTCCCTCGAAAGACTTCTGGAGGCAGACGCTAGCGTTACGCTAGCGTCACCGAGCTTCCCTAGGGTCGACTACAGGGCGACCTCGCGAGGAACGGCCGAAAGCGCGCCCTCCTCTTCTCGGGCGGCGTGCGATCGAGCTCCGCTGCCGCATGAGATCCCGCGACCGTCCGCCGACACCCCGTCGCGGTGCGGCGGGCGGCGCCCGCGCCGGTCAAGCTATCGATATGTGCCGAAACATCCACGTCCTCTACAACTTCGACCCGCCCACGACGCCCGACGAGATCCGTTCTGCGGCGCTCCAGTACGTGCGCAAGGTGAGCGGGCTCCCCCATCCCTCGATGACCGACGAGGAGGCCTTCGAGAGGGCGGTCGGCGAGATCGCCGCGGCGACCGCGCGGCTTCTGTCGTCCTTGCGGGCCCGCACCGCCGTGCGCACGCGCGAGGGCGAGCGCAAGAGGGCGCGACGACGGGGGCTCCGCCGGTTCGAGAGGCAGTCCTGAGCTCCTGGCCGGGTGGGGCCCCGCATTAAGACTAAGGCATACGGGGGTACCGGGAGGGACCGCTGCTCTCCCTCCGTGTGGACGCCAAAGTCGCCGAGGGCAACCATCACCGCATGAGCGAGCCGCCGCGCGAGCGTGGGCGAGGACCGCCCGTGCTCGAGCCGATCCAGCCCGGGACACTCTCCGCGCTCCTGCGCGAGATGGTGGCCATCCCGGAGGACTCGCTCGGGGTTGCCTGGCAGGGATGGCTCGTACCCGGAGCGGTCATCGGCCGCTTCGAGTTGGTGCGAGAGATCGGCCGGGGCGGTTTCGGCGTCGTCTGGGAGGCCCGGGACCGAGAGCTGAACCGGAGCGTGGCCTTCAAGGCGGTGCGAGCCGGGATGCGGCGGGCCATCCGAGAGGAGCGGCTGCTCGCGGAGGCGGAGGCGGCCGCGCGCCTTTCGCACCCGAACCTCGTGACCCTGTACGACGTGGGCCGGACCGAGCACGGCCCGTACCTGGTCCTCGAGCTCCTCGAGGGACAGACGCTCGCGGAGCGGCTGCGGCGGGGCGCGGTCCCGCTGCGCGAAGCCCTGCGGATCGCGATCGAGGTCGCGAGGGGCGTCGCGCACGCTCACGCGCATGGCGTCTTCCACCGCGATCTCAAGCCCGGGAACGTCATGCTCTGCCGGGACGGCCGAGTGAAGGTGCTGGACTTCGGCCTGGCACACGCCTTCGGCTGGCGCTACCAGCCGGGCGGCACACCCGCCTACATGGCGCCGGAGCAAGCGGAGGGCGCCCCCGAGGACGAGCGGGCCGACGTGTATGCCCTGGGTGCGATCCTGCACGGGATGCTCTCGGGAGAACAGCCCGAGGCGAGCTCGGGCAAGAGGACCGGCCGGCGTCGCCGGTTCTCACCGCTCGACCTGCCGGACGCCCCCGAACTGACGGACCTCGTGGCGCGAATGCTGGACCAGGAGGCGGTCCGGCGACCCCGCGACGGCGCCGCGGTGCTTTCGAAGCTGGAAGGGATCGCGAGGGGGCTCGATCCCTCGGAGCCCCGACCGGTGACCTCGTCGCGCGCGCGGCGACGCCCTTGGGTCATCGTACTCGGAGCAATCGGCGGAATCGTGCTCGGGGCCGTCGGGACCGGGATCGTCGTGTATCGCTCCACGCCCCACGAGGTGGGGGAGGAGGACCGCCTCCTCGTGGCCGTGGCCGACTTCGCCAACGAGACGCGCGACCCGGACCTCGACGGCCTCTCCGGCTTGCTCATCACCTCGCTCGAGCAATCCCACAAGCTCCGCGTGCTCACGCGCGCCCGGCTCATGGACCTCGTGCGGGAGACGAGGGGCGGAGAGGTGGACCGCGTCGATGAGTCCTTGGCGCGCATGGTCGGCCGGAAGGCCGGCGTGCGCGCCCTGTTCCTGGCGTCGATCCGCAAGCTGGGCGACACCTACGCGGCCGACCTCAGAGCCCTCGATCCTCAGTCGGACGAGTACCTCTTCACCCTGCGGGAGGTGGCGGGGACGAAGAACGATCTGCTCCCCCTGATCGACCGAATTTCCGACCGCGCCCGGATCGCGCTCCGCGAGCCCTCCGCCGAGGTGCGGGCCTCCGAGCTCAGCATCGCCGAGGCGGTGACGCCCAGCCTGGAAGCATACCGGCACTACTTCCGCGGCAAGGAGCTCGCCGCGCGCGGCTCCTTGACCGAGGCGGTTCCCGAGTACGAGCGTGCAGTGGCGATCGCACCGCGGTTCGCGATGGCGAAGCTTGAGATCGCCTGGGTGGGGTACCTCTCCGGCTGGTCCCGGGCGGCCTCCCACGCGCTCGTCCAGCAAGCGTCGAGCGATGTGTCACGGCTACCTGACAAGGAGGCCGGGCTCCTCCGGGGGCTCGACGCCTTCTTCAGCGGCCGCTTCGCTCGAAGCCGCGCGGAACTGCATGCGCTCTTCGACCGCTACACCGAGGATCAGGACGTGGCCCTGGCCGCGGCCGAGGTTCTCACCTGGTGCGGCGAGGTCGAGGGGGTGCTGCCCGCCTACGAGCGCGCCCTCGAACTCGCGCCCGAGTGGGACGTGCTCCGCATCGACCAAGTCCAGGTCCTCTATTACGCGGGCCGAGGAGGAGAGGCTCTGGCCCGCGCCGACGAGGCGGCGACGAGGCGGCGCACGCCGTTCGCCCTCGCGGCCGCGGGGCTGGCGCGGTACCTGGCCGGTGACATCGAAGGAGGGGTCGAGAAGCTGAGGGCCGCGGGGAACGAGCCGCTCGTGCGGATGTTCTTGGCCCAGGGGCTCGCTGCGCGGGGGAGCGTTCCCGAGGCGCTCGCCTCGCTGGAGGGGCTCGACGGTGCGTTGCCCAGTCTGGCGCGCGCCCAGGTCCTATCCTATGCCGGACGCCTCCGCGAAGGCGCGGCGGAGATGGATCGTGCCTCGCAGCAGGGAGGGGACATCCCGTTCAACCGCCAGACGACCTCGTGGTATCTCGCCGCTGCCGGAGACGTGGAGGGAGCCCGGCGCATGGCGAGCCAGGGAGACCTGTTCACGTACCTCGACGGCATCATGCTCTTCACCATCGGCGACCGCGACCGGCTCTCGGCGATCGCCCGGGAGCTCGGCTCCGATGAGTTGCACGGTCGCTTCCTCCGGGCGCTGTCCCTGGCGGCGGCGGGCGATCGCGCCGGCGCCCTCGGCGAGCTGCGCTCCATCGATCGCGGCGGCGCCTCCTTCATCCCCTTCGTGCGGGGGCAACTCGCGGCGGAGGAGGGACTGGACCAGGAAGCCGTCGATTGCCTCTCGCGCTTCGACGGACCGTTGCTCTACGCCCAAGACGCTTACCAAGCCGGTTGGCTCCTCGCTCGCGCCCGCTACCTCGGGGCCCGTTCGCTCGAGCGCCTGGGGCGCCGCGAGGAGGCTCGCAAGATCGTCGATCTCCAGCTCGAGCGTTACAGGGGGGCAGACCCGGACCTCCCGCTCGTCGGCGAGCTGCGGGCTCTTCGCTCGAAGCTCGACGAGCCTCCGCCCAAGGGCGGCTAGGGGGCCGCACCGTGGATCGAAGGTGAGACCGCGCGGACCGCTCTACTTGGGGTAGACCTTGACGTCGACGGTGACCGATGGTGCTGCAGAAAGGATCGGGTTGCCAAGCGCTTCCTTGAACTTCTCTTCCAACCCCTTGAGGTCATTCTTGAAATCTTCGGATAGGGTGCTCTTGGGCACGATCACTATGACGTGATTTCCACCGTTTTCGGCTTCACTGACCCTCACGTTTACGGGCATGAACCCCTCCTCCCTCGAGACCCGCCTCCAAAGGAGACGGGTTCCTCACATCTCGCTCTCGTTGACACTGTCCGTCAATCCCATTCGGCACTAAGTCACGAGAGGCAGACAAGACCGACATCGTGGTCTTTCGCGCGATATTGGCTCGCCGGTCTCGTCCTAGGGCGACCCAAGGCCTAGCCAGCGATTAGGCCCCTTTTCACCATCACCGAAAGCCCCACGGCGCAGGCCTCTTCGCCCTCAACCCCCCCCACCTCCGGGTGGCACTGCGCAAAGGCGCGGGCGACGGCCTCCTCGTCGCGGGTCCCGTCGCAGAGCGCGAGCAGGTCCGACGCGATACCTTCGGGGTGCAGGACCTCGAGCCGGCCCCGCCTCCTTCGGGCCACGAGCAGAGAGTCGCGCCTCGGGACGTGAGACAGGTCGGCTCCCCGGCGCGCGCCGAGAATGAGGGCCGCGCCATCGAACCCGACGCGGAAGAGAACAACTCCAGGGGCAAGCCGCGGGCGCCGGGGAAAGCCCCGAGCGGGGGACTCCACCCGGAGGCCTCGCTCTCGATCGCGCTCCGCGCGCTGCACCTCCGCGAAGAGCGACGCCAAGGCGGAGAGGGGCGGCCCCTCGTCGCTGGCGCGCAAAGCGACGTCCTCGCGGACGAACTGGGTGAACTCCTCACAGAATCGAGGTCCTCGGTAATACGCGTCGAGCTCGGGAAGTGTCCACTCGCGGGATTGAGCCGTACGCCAGCGCCGAAAGGCATCGAAAAGCTTCATGCCTCCCCCCGCCAATCGCGCGGCGAGCACCGCCAGCCACCGGATGTCCCCGCGGAATGCGAGCAGGAACGAGCGGAGCTCGTAGGTGTCCCGCCGATCGAGCCAACGTGCCGGCACCGCGTAAAAGCTGGAGAAGATCTCGGGGTGGCGCGCCACCAGCACCCGGTCGGCGTCATCCTGCTCGCCGTGCCAGGCCATGTCGGGGAGGACCTCGTCGAGGAAGAGCTCCTCGCGGTGCTGCCGGTACAGGGGTGTGCCGGAGAGGGGGGAGAGGATCCCGAGCTGGGGCTCGAGCGACTCGAACCGAAGCGCCTCGACGAAGAGGTCGACGGTGGCCCCGAGGTCCTCGGCCGTTTCCTCGGGAAAGCCGGCGATGAAGGAGACCACCGCGTGAATCCGCCGCCGCCCCGCGATCCCCAAGAGCTCGCGCGTTCTGGGAAGGTCGAGCCGCTTGCCGATGCTGCGCTGGACGGTCGCCGACCCGCTTTCCACCCCGAAGAACACGCCGCGGCACCCCGCCCTTCGCATCTCTGAGAGGAGCTCCGCGTCGACCGAGTCGGTCCTCGAGCTGCACGTCCAACGAAGCCGCAGGCCGCACGAGGACACGGCCCCGCAGAAGTCGCGCACCCAACGCACGTCGACCGTGAAGTTGTCGTGGACGAGCTCGAACCGGCGAACGCCGTAGGCGCGATGGAGCGAGACCATGTCCTCGACGATCCGTCCCGGTGACCTCGTGCGGAACCGCCGTCCGAAGAAGCGGCTCGTCGAGCAGAACGTGCAGCCGAACGGGCATCCCCGACCGGCTTCAACCGGTAGGGAATGCCTGTGGCGGATGCCGTCGCTGAGGTGGTACGCAGCGGGCCGGAGAGTGTCCAGATCCTCGACGAGCGGCGAATCCGGGGTGCGCTCCACGGTGCCATCACGCCGGAGGGTGAGACCGCGCACCCCTCGAAGATCCTGGCCCGCCTCGAGGGTCGAGATGAGCTGCGGAAGCACTCCGTCCGCCTCGCCCCGGACCACGAGATCCACTGCCGGGAACGCCCGGAGGGTCTCCACGTCGGTCGGCGTGGCCTGGGGGCCCCCGAGGACGATCGTGCTCGAGGGAACGCGTCGCTTGAGCGCGCTGGCGATCCGGAGCGTGAGCGGGTAGCTGCTGCAGATCGTACTCAGGCCATACACGTCGGCGCCGTGTCCGGCCAAGTCGTCGGCGGCGCGGTCCACGAACCCCTCGCGCGTGCCACCCCGCTCGATCCAGGCCACGTAGTGCGCGTCCAGGTCGAGCACCCGCGGCTCGAATCCAGCGCCCTCCAGCGCTGACGCAAGGACGAGGACTGTGAGGGGGACTCGCCGGTTCTCGTCGTCCCAAACACCGGTGAGATCCCGGTACTCGGTGATCGTGGGGGCGCTCGCCAGGGTAACGCGGACCACGCCGTCCCTCCGCCTCAGCCTGGCCCGCGGCCCATCGCGGGGGCCTGGCGCGTGGTCCTCCTCCACCGACGCGCGCAGCCCGCTCCGAATGCTCGTCTCACAGCCAGCTCCTCGCGCCCTCTCGGCCCGCACCGACGGAAGCCCTCCGTTCCGCGGAGGGCGCCAAGCCGCTTCCGCCTCTCGATGGCCCGAACCACCGGTCCGACATCCTACCCGCGGCGAGTGTCACCGTCCTCGCGGCCAAAAGATAGCATGCGCTGACGAGGAGATTGCCTCGCGTCGAGCCCGCTCGGCCCATGCGCCAGCCCCCCCTGCAATGCTTTCCGTTCTCGCGCCGAAGGAAGCTGCACTACACTCCCGGGCGGGAGGATTCGCCCATGCCCGGCGCGCCCGGCGTGTCCATGTCGGCCCGGATCGAGGGCCTCACCTGTGAGCTCACCCACGGACCCTCGGGGACCACCCTCACCACCGTGCCGCCCCTCGACAACGGCGGCACGGGGGAGAGCTTCTCCCCGACCGACGTCGTGGGTGGGCCCTCGCGTCGTGCGCGCTCTCGACCATGGCGCTCGCAGCGAAGGACGAGGGGCTGTCGTGGGGTGCAGCTCGCGCGGAGGTTGAGAAGCGGATGACCCCGCCGCCGCGGCGGATCGCCGAGCTGGTGCTCGTCGTCGAGATGCCGCGCGAGGTGAGGCCCGGAGACCGGGTCCGCCTCGAGGAGGTGGCGCAGAACTGCCCGGTGGCCCTGAGCCTCCACCCGGACGTCTCCCTCCCCATGGAGTTCCGCTACCCCGCGCCCAGCTGAGTGAAGCCGAACGGTCCGCGGCGCGCGCCGGGCGGCGGGGCCCACTTTTTGGACCCGGCCCGCGCCTAGAGCAGCCCCCGCTTTCCTTCCTTCCACCGCTCGTGCTCGGTGGTGAGCAGGGCCACGTGTTCCTCTTCCTCGGCAGCGAGCTCCTGGTAGAGCTTGCGTTCGGGCGAGCCCTCCGGGGTCGCGGCCATGCGTTCCATGAACCACGCGGCGGCGCGGCGCTCGAAGGCGATGGCGAGGCGGAACAGGTTGGCGGGGTCGGCGGGCTGGCTCGGGACGCCCGTGTAGACGGCGGCGCGGTCCACCGGGAACGGCCCTGACGGGGCCGGGGGGTCCACGTGATAGCGCCGCGAGAGGGTCGACATGTGCTCCCGCTCCATCGCCTGGAACCTCTCGAAGAGCTCGCGCATGACCGGCTCGGCGGCGTCGCGCGCCGCCTGGCCGTAGAATGCCATCCCGCCCAGCTCGATCTCGAACGCCCGCCGGACGGCCTCCAGCGAGGCTGCGCCTTCGACGGCGGTCGCCTCGGCCACCTCCAGGGTGCCGCCGCATGCCGGGCACAAGCCATAGGGAAATGCGAACCCTTCGCTCACCTTCCCGCAGGCCTGGCAGCGCCAGCGCAGTTCCTGCCCGCCGCAGCAGAGATACTCCTCGCCCTCCTCGACCGGGCGGTGGCACTTCGGGCAGGTGCGGCCAAGCGAGGAGGGGCGAGGGAGCCCGGTCTCGACCTCGGGAGGGCCCTTTGGGCCCGGGCCCTCTTCGAGCGCTGGCGCCTCCGCCGGCAAAAGCGAGACCCGGGCCACCTCCTCGGCGGTGAGGGGCCACTTCTTCCCTCCCGCGAGGTAGGCCGCGATCGCCCGTGCCGCGCGGCGCCCGGCCCCCATCGCCAGGATGACCGTCGCGCCGCCGGTCACGATGTCCCCGCCGGCGAACACCCCGGGAAGGCTGGTCGCCTGGGTGGACTCCTCCCGCCCGTCGTCGGCCAGGATGTTGCCCCAGCGGTTCAGCGCGAGCCCGGGGGTGGAGCGGGTGACGATGGGGTTGGCTTTGGTGCCGAGCGCGTAGATGACGGTATCGCACTCCAGGTCCTTCGTTCGCCCGGTGGGGACCGGCCGGCGCCTCCCCTTCTCGTCCGGATCCCCGAGCTGCATCTCCTCGACCCGCATTCCGCGCACGCTGCCCTCGGGGTCGGTGAAGATCTCGACCGGCGCGTGGAGGAAGAAGAACTCGATCCCCTCTTCCTTGGCGTGGCGGATCTCCTCCACCCGGGCGGGCGCCTCGGCCTCGCTGCGCCTGTACACGCAGCGCACGAGCGGCGCCCCGAGCCGCCTCGACACCCGGAGGCAATCCATGGCGGTGTTGCCCGCCCCGATCACCACGACGCTCTGGCCCAGCGAAATGGGCGTGTCCCGGTACGGGAACTGGTCGCCGCCCATGAGGTTCACGCGCGTGAGGAACTCGTTGGCCGAGTACACCTGGCCGGCGAATTCCCCGGGGATGCCGAGGAAGGCCGGCGCCCCGGCACCCACCCCGACGAAGACGGCGTCGAACCCCTTCTCCGCAAGGAGCTGGGGGATGGTGAACGTCTTCCCGATCACCCGGTTCGTCTCGAAGCGGACGCCCATGTCGGCGAGCCGCCGCACTTCGCGGTCGATGATGTCGCGGGGGAGGCGGAAGGCCGGAATCCCGTACTGGAGCACGCCCCCCACCACGTGGAGCGCCTCGTAGACGGTCACCTCGCACCCGTACCGGACCAGGTCGGCGGCGGCGGCGAGGCCGGCGGGCCCGGAACCGCACACTGCCACCTTGCCGAGCCTCCCCCGACGGCGTGCCAGGGCCACGGGGCGCGGGCGGGCGTGGTCGCCCACGTACCGCTCGAGCCGCCCGATGCCCACCGGCTCCACCTTCTTGGCGATCACGCACTGCACCTCGCACTGGGTCTCCTGCGGGCACACCCGGCCACAGATGGAGGGGAAGATCGAGGCCTCGTTGATGACGGCGAGGGCGCCGTCGAGATCGCGGACGAGGACGTGGCGGATGAAGCGGGGGATGTCTATCTGGACGGGACAGCCGGCGATGCAGGTGGGCTTGGCGCACTGGATGCAGCGCTCCGCCTCGGAGAGCGCGTCGGCAAGGGAGTAGCCGAGGTTCACCTCGTCGAAGGTTCGGGACCGCTCGCGCGCGTCGCGCTCCGGCATGCGTGTCTGGTGCGGCGCGAGATCCTTGATCTTCTTGTAGTTGTGCTTCTGCTCCTCGAAGAGCTGGCGCTCGAGGTTGCAGAGGTGGGTGTAATCCAGGGCGGCGCGCGCCTCCTTGTCGCGAAAGCGCTTCTGCCGCGTCATGAGCTCTTTGAAATCCACCTCGTGGCCGTCAAAGTCGGGCCCGTCGACGCAGGCGAACCGGACCTCCTTTCCCACCGTGACCCGGCAGGATCCGCACATTCCGGTCCCGTCCACCATGATGGCGTTGAGCGACACCATCGTGCGGACGCCGAAGGGACGGGTCGTCTGGGCGCAGGCGCTCATCATGGGCAAGGGCCCGATGGCCACGACCAGATCGGGCCGGTCTCGCTCGCACAGCTCCTGCAGGGCCGCCGTCACGAAACCCGGCCTGCCGTAGGAGCCGTCATCGGTGCAGACCACGAGGTCGTGGCAGTGGCGGCGGAAGCGATCCTCCCAGAAGACGAGCCCCTTCGTGCGGAAGCCGATGACTCCGGTGACCCGGTTCCCGGCCTCCCGAAACGCCCGCAGCTGGGGATAGACCGGCGCCACGCCCAGCCCGCCGCCCACGAGCGCCACGTGTCCCACCCGCTCCACGTGCTGGGGCTGGCCGAGTGGGCCCACGAAATCTGCGAACTCGTCGCCCTCCCGGTAGGCGTCCATCATCTCCCGCGAGGTCTTGCCCAGGGCCTGGACCACCATGGTGACGGTGCCGCGGTCGCGGTCGAAGTCTGCGACGGTGAGGGGGATCCGTTCCGAGCCTTCATGGAGACGGACCATCACGAAGTGCCCGGGCTTTGCGGCAAGGGCGATGTCGGGGGCCTCGACCTCCCAGAGGAAGGTCGAGTCGGAGAAGGCTTCTCGGCGAACGATGCGGTACATCAGGTTTCCCGGTGAGAGCCCGCGCCCGGCCGCGGGGTGCATCCGGGTGGTACCAGCGGGGGGTCGAGCGCGTCAAGACGAGGGCCTCGTCGCGCACTCATCCGCCAGGCCTCCGTTCGCGGGCTCTTCCCGACCTCCTGCCGCCCCGCGGCCTCTGCCGGCCAGGTATCCCGGCCTTCCTCGAAGTGGCTTCCCCGGGGAGCCGAGGCCTTTGGGGGCGAGGCGGGGGGGAGGGCCGTGCCTTACAGCGAGTGACCGCGGCGGCGCCGGTACGCCTCCCGGTAGAGCTCGTCGTAGGCGGCCGCAGCCCGTCCCCAGGAGAAGTCCTGGCGCAGGGCCCGCCGGCGCATGGCCTCGAAATGGGCCGGGCGGTTGTAGTAGGTGGACAGCGCCCAGCCGATGGTGTTGGCCAGGGCATCGGGGGTGAGGTCCCGGAACGCGAACCCCGTCCCCTCCCCGGTCTTCTCCTCGTAACACTGGACCGTGTCCACGAGCCCACCCGTGGCCCGCACCACCGGGAGCGCGCCGTAGCGTAGCCCGTAGAGCTGTGTGAGCCCGCAGGGCTCGAACCTCGAGGGCACGAGGACGAAGTCGGCGCCGGCGTACAATCGGTGCGACAGAGCGGCGTCGAACCTCAGCCAGGCCCGGAAGCGATCGGGGTGGCGCGAGGCCAGCGTGGCGAAGTAGTGCTCGGCCTCGCGCTCCCCGTTGGCGAGCAGGACGAGCTGCATCCGCCAGGAGAGGAGCTGGTCCATGGCGTGGGCCAGGACGTCGAAGCCCTTCTGGTCCACGAGCCGCCCGATGGCGCAGAAGAGGGGGATGCCGGGATCGATCGGCAGGCCGGCCTCGTGCTGCAGCGTGAGCTTGGCGGCCTCCTTCTCCTCGGGCTCCTCCCAGGAGAAGGGGTGCTTCAGGTAGCGATCGGTCGCCGGGTCCCACTCCTCCGCGTCGATGCCGTTCAGGATCCCGAAGAGGTCGCCCCGGCGCGCCCGCAACTCGCCGTCGAGCCCGCAGCCGTACTCGGCCGTCTGGATCTCCCGGGCGTAGGTGGGGCTGACGGTGGAGATCACGTTGGCGTGGCGCAGCGCCGCCTTCATGAGGTTCAGCGCCCCGAAGTGCTCGAACTCGCCCGCGTGGTAGTGTTCCTGGCCGAGCCCGGTGACGAACAGGGCGCCTCCATCGGTCACGCCCTGGTAGGCCAGGTTGTGGATGGTGTAGACGGTGCCCACCCCGTGCAGGGGATGCCCCCACTCCACCGTGTTCACGTACACCGGCACGAGCGCCGTCTGCCAGTCGTTGGCGTGGATGACGTCGGGAACGAAGTTCAGAACCTTGCAGAGCTCGAGCGCGCCGCGGGAGAGGAACGTGAACCGCTCGAGGTTGTCGGAGTAGCCCTCCTCGGGCGGGCCGTAGAGGTGGGGGCGGTCGAAGTACCGGTGGTACTCGAGGAAGTAGACGGGCACGTCGCTCAACGGTAGACGCCCGAGCCGCACCCCCCCCCGGGCGGCGCCCCACCACATGGGGACGGGCACCACGCCCTCGAGCTGCTCCAGGGCTTCCCAGTCGATGCCGGCGTAGAGCGGCATGACCACCCGGACGTCGATGCCGCGGCGGCGCAGCGCCTTGGGCAATGCTCCGGCCACGTCGCCGAGGCCGCCGCTCTTGGCGAACGGGGCCACCTCGGAGGAGACGAGCAGGACCTTCATCGGTCACGTGGCATACACGCGGTAGTCCACGTTGGGGAAGATGTTGTCCTTGGACTCGAGGTCAGCGAGGTAGGCCGTGTCCACCCGGCCAGCGAGCAGGTCCTGGTAGAGCCGGGTGAAGCGGACGGTGTGCTCGTTGAAGCGGCGGGTGGCGTAGGGCACGGTGCTTCCGGTGGTCATGATGAAGGGCCAATCCGAGGACTGGGCCAGCATGAGCTCGCGGGCCGCCTGATTGAGAGCGCGCCGCTCCAGGCCCTGCGCGTCCGGGTAGCGGTGGGCGAGCTCGATCATCCGCTCGGCGGCCACGTGCGTGTGCCGGTAGGTCCAGGCGTTTGACTCGTTGCACCAGTATGCCGCGTATCCCTTGGCCCCCCAGGAGGAGAGGGCGGGGGTGGCCACCTGGTTGGTGGGATGGCGGTCCAGGTAGTCCCCCGGGGTGATGGCCTCCACGACCCTCTGGTCGAAGTGGAGCTGCCGAAGGACGTCGTTGATGAAGATGGGGCCCTCGAACCACCAGTGCCCGTACAGCTCGGCGTCGTATGGGGCGACGACCATGGGGGGGCGGTCCATCCCCGCGGCCAGGGCCTGAACTTGCTTCTCGCGGTTCCCGCGGAAGTGGCTGGCGTGCAGCCCCACCCGGCCGCGCGCCGCGTCGGGATCGTAGGGCCACTTGTCGTGCAGCTTCTCGTGGGTGATGGCGTGGTACTTGATGCCCGTGTACATCCGGATGCCCTTCGGGTGCACGAACGGACCGATGTACTCCATGGGCAGGTCGAAGCCGATGTCCCGGTAGAAGTCCCGGTAGATCGGGTCCCCGGGGTATCCCTCCTTGGCGCTCCACACTTGCTGCGAGGTCTCGGGATCCCGCGCGAAGGCGGCCACGCCGCTGGAGCAATAGACTGGCGCGTACGGTCCGTAGGTCGGGGGACGATCGGCGTCCTGCAGCGCGTGGGTGTCCACGAGGAAGTACCGGATCCCGGCCTCCCGCAAGAGCTCGTCGCAGCCCGGGACGTAGCCGCACTCGCCTAGCCACATCCCGCGGGGGCGGCGGCCCAGGTGCTCCTCGGCGAGGTCGGCGGCGGTGTGGACCTGGGCCCGCATCGCCGCCCAGTTCCGGTCCATCAAGGGGAAGAACGCGTGGGTGGCGGTCGAGGTGATGACCTCGACCCCCCCGGCGTCCTGTAGCTTCCGGAAGGCCTGGACCAAACTCCCCTCGTGGCAGCGCCAGGTGTGGCGCAGCGAGCTGAACCGGTCCGAGTACATCTGGGCCAGCCGGTGATAGTGGGGTTCCGGGCGCGTTCGCTCCAGCTCTCGTTGGGCGAGGGCGATGAGCTCATCGAGGTGCTTCGCGTAGCGCTCCTTGAGCAGGTCGTCCGTCAGCATCGCGATGAGGGGCGCCGAAAGCGAGACCGTGATGCGGTAGGGCACGCCGTCCGCGAGGAGCCCCTCCAGGACCTGCACCAGGGGAAGGTAGGTGCCGGTGATGGCCTCGAAGAGCCACCGCTCCTCCATCACCGTCGGATCCTCCGGGTGGCGCACGAAGGGCAGGTGCGCGTGGAGGACGAGCGCTAGGTATCCCGTCGCCATGGCTCATCCCTTCCGCGGCCAGTTCGGGCCACCGCCGGTCGCCCCGCCCTGCCGCTCGCTCGCCCCCCCGAGCCGGCGCTCGCTCGCCCCCCCGAGCCGACGCTCGCTCGCCCCCCCGAGCTGACGCTCGCTCGCCCCCCCGAGCCGACGCTCGCTCGCCCCCCGGAGCCGCCACTCGCTCGCCCCCGCGAGCCCACGCTCGCTCGCCCCTGCGAGCCGACGCTCGCTCGCCCCCGCGAGGAGGACCTCGCTCGCACCGGCCAGGCGCACCTCGCTCGCCCCCATGCGCCAGAGCTCGCTCGCCCCGCCGAGCCGCATCTCGCTTCCCACCTGCCACAGCCACGCGCTCCCCGCCAGCCGCTCCGACGCCCCACCCGGCGCACCGCCGACGCGCGTCGCCACCCTCTGAACTTCCTCGAGGCCTCCCCGCGTGGCCCAGGAGCGGTAGATCTGCCACTGGCCGAGGACCGCGCGTTCGGTGCGGCCGCCGAGGTTCCGGATCACGACTCTCCAAGGGCCGTAGACGACCCGCGTGACCCCGTTCGCGGTGTAGGCGATCGCCCCTCCCTCCCAGGTCTCCCGGCTCGGCGGTTCGACCTCCACCGGGTAGGTGAATGGTCCGGCCTCCCAGCTCGTCATCATCGGGCCGACCTGCCATTCGAGACGGCCCTGGAGCTCGTACCAGCCCTCTCCCCCGTGCATCTCCTTCCATTCGATCCGCTCGAAGGCCTCGCCGAACAGCTCGCGGAAGCGGCGCTCACCCTCCCCCGGCTCGAGGAGGATCCAGACCGGGACATGTTCGTGACGCTCGCCGCTGGGGACCGGGGTCTGCGCCGGACCGCCGTCGCTAACGGGGTGCGCCGGGGCGCCCCGACCCGCCGGCACCACCTCGCCGCCGGCCAGCACGGTCATCCACTCCGGGTCGCTCCACGGCGCCGGGCTGGAGCGGGGGAAGTCCACTCGCGACGACCGCGCGATGCGGACGAACCCTCCCCCCGGCGAGCGCAGGCCCACCTCCACCACCGCGGACGAGGAGGGTTTCCCGATGGTGAAGAACCACTGCCGGTCCGACCGGCTCACGCCATGGTCGAAGTACGAGTGCGCGTTGGTGCCATCGAAGATGAGGCCGGTGGTGTCGTGGACCCGCAGGGCGAGCCAGGCCCCTTCGGCCGCCGCGCCCAGCTGGTTCCGCGCCCGGTCCAGGCCCGGGTCGGTCACCTCCCAGTACGCGTAGAGAGTCTGCGGGTCCACCGCCATGGCGGTGACCCGATCCTGGTCGTAGCTCCAGGGGATGTGCTGCTCGCGAGGCTCGCGCGAGGCGCCCGGTCCCAGATCGAGCCTTGCGGTGGCGGCCGGAGAAGGCCTCTCCGCCGGCACGGCGCCGGCGCCGAGATCGGGCGGCGGCGGGCGGGGCGACTCGGGCTCGGCGATCCCCGGCCGCGCGCCACCGGCCTCCGTTGCGGGAGCCGCGGCCGCCTCCGCCGGGGGCATTCCGGTCGCGGCTGGACGGGAGCGCGCGGAGGGCCGCGCCTCTTGGGAGGCAGACAGACTCGCGGTCGTGCCCGTCCCCCGCGCGGTGAGGATGCGCCTCGCCAGCTCGGCCTTGGGAAGCTTCGTCACTCCCTTGAGCCCCAGCTTCCCGGCGGCGTCGATGAGCTCCTGCTTCTTCATCTCGAGCAGGTCCGCGAGCTGCGCCGGCGGCTTTCCCGCCCGTCGCGAACGCTCGCCCTCGGGGCCCGCTCCTCGATCGGTCGTTGCCTCGTGCCTCTTGGAGGTCATGGGCGTCGTGTCCTCTCGCGCTCTTCCGCTCGGTGGGGTGGCTGCGCGCACCACACCTGGCTCGATTTCGGTTCCAGGACCACGCCTCTGCCGGGGCTGCGACCCCGCTGCAGGCCGCCCGCCCCTCGATGCCAGCTTTTTCATCTCGCTCCTGCCCTGCCGGCCTCCGACTTCGTTGGCCCAAGAGCCCCCTCAAGCGTTGGCCTGGCCCTTCACCGTCGCCCTGGGCTAGCACCCCGGGGCGATGTTTTCCACCGGAAGAGCGGGCTGCGTGCCTGCCTCCCCCGTGCGGGCGCCCCTTGGCCCCCTACCCGCGGGAGAGGCTCTCCAGCTGCTCGGCGGTGATGAGGCCCGCGCTGGAGGCGCGGATGCCACAGGTGAACCGAGCGGCGACCTGCCCGCGTCGGATCGCCTCCTCGGGGGGGAGCCCCTGGATCGCCCAGGCGTGCAAGAACCCCACGGCGAGGGCGTCCCCCGCGCCGTTGGTGTCCACCACCGGGATGTCGAGGGAGGCAGGGGGAAAGAAACGGACCTGGGCGCCCGTCCCCAGCGCGCAGCCGCGCGCACCCATCCCGGCGACGACCAGCCGGCCGGACCGGCCCACGCAGAGCGCCCGGACGAGCGGCGCCGGGTCGGCGTGGTTCACCGCGGAGAAGAAGAGCACGTCGGCCGCGTCCACAAAGTCCTGGCGGTACGGGTCGGGAAGCCGGGTCAGGTCCTGGAGATCGCAGGCGACGATGAGCCCGAGCTCCCTCGCCACCGGCAAAAGGAGCCTCGCCCAGTTCGGGATATGGAAGTGGGCGAGGCGCGCCCGTGAGAGCACGCGCCGGCAGGCGCTCAGGTCGGGGCGAAGGGTCATGTGGCTCTTGCCGTCATAGAAGTTCTTGCGGCGGCCATCCCGGTACATGAAGTTCACGCTTCGGCCGGTGCCGGCCGGGTCGACGAACAACCCCGACAAGTCGATGCCCTCGCGCTCCAGCTCCTCGCGGACGAACCGCCCGCAGAAATCCTCCCCCACCGAGCCCACGAAGGCGGTCCGCAGGCCCAGCCGGGCGTAGCCCCGGCTCGCGTACCCTCCGGCCTGGCCCACGCAGTCGATGTTCCGGGTGAAGTTCGCCTCTACGGTCCAGTCGATCTCATCGCCGTATGAGTAGACGTTCGTATCCACGCCCACGTTGCCGACCACGACGACGTCGAGATCGAGGTTTTGGGACCCGGGCTGCATGCCATCCCCTTCGCGCGAGAGCGAAGGGCAACGGTAGCGGAGAGGCCGGCTCACGGCCAGCGGCCGTCCGCCTCCACCCGCCCGCCCCATCTGCCGCGCTCGCGAGGGGCACCGTTCTCCGCCAGGAAGAAGGGGGAAGGAACTCGAAGGCGCGGGCTTCGAGGCGACCCCTCCTCTTCCCCCATCTCAAGACCGAGGCCCCTCGGTCTCCTCGCGCAGGTCCGGCGCGATCCCGCTGAGAAATCGACCGTGCCACGGCAAGACTGCGATGCGGGGGGCAAGGCGATTCCGGGTCGCGGCGTTCGGCGCCGCGCCCTCTCAGCTCTCGGATCTTGCCGCTCCGTGGAAACCGAAAGGGTCGCCTGGGGCCTGGGGGACCCCGCTGGCGAGCGCATCCGAGCGACCTGTCGGCGCGGTGGCAAGCGGATGAAGGAGTTCGCCCTCGGGGCCCAGGACCCGCTCTGGCCGAGGCCCATTTGACCCTTCGGGCCGACCCGGACGGACCCCGGCCGGGAAGGCGCCCGTCTTCCCGCGGGCTTCTGAGGCTGCGTTCCCGGGCCGCATCCCGGCGCCCAGTACTGGTCTTGCTTCACTCTTGGTGACAAGAAGGCCCGCGGCCGCAACCGCTCCCTCGTGTCCCACGCCCGGGAGACAGGCGGGTCTGGGGGAAGGACGCCGGATGTCCCTCGAGGCGGGCACAGGGTCGCCCACACTGGTCGAACCCCAGGCCATTGCTGGTGAGAAAACGAATCTTGATTCGCCGATATCGCTTACGTACGTTGGCGTCGGTGCCAGACCCTTGTCGGCCTCATCCGGCAGCACGCGCCCGCGCGCCCGCTGCCGACCGCTCCCTGCCTGCGGACGGGCACTTGTATCTCTGGTTCCCCGACCCGCATCTCGTCGATCGTGCCATCGGTGCACTCAAGGTGAACGGCGGGACGGCCCGACCTTCCGCCTCCTGCGTCTGCGTGCAAATCGAGGCAGGCCAGCTCCGCCCCTGCGTCCTCGACATGGGGGGCGCGATCGAGGAGGACGAGGCCCGGCAGGCGCGAGCGCTCTTTCTCGGCGGTGGAGCCATACCGGCCCTCGACGACCTGGGCCGGATCGTCTCCTTCCCTGAGCTCTACGCGTCGGTGCAGACGGCCTGGCTGCTCGAGCAGTTCGAGGCGGGGCTCGTGACGAGCCACTTCCACCCCATCGTCCTCTCCCACGACACCTCGCGGATCTTCGCCTACGAGGCCCTCCTTCGCGGCCGGGGCTGGGGGGGGGCGCCGCTCGAGCCCTTCGCCATCTTGCAGTTCGCCCGCGAGGCCGGCTTGCTCGAGGAGCTGGACCTGGCCGCTTGCCGGTGTGCCATCCGCGAGGCGGCGCACCTCGGGCCCGGCGCCAACGTGTTCGTGAACTTCTCTCCCGCCCAGCTGGAGGACGCGGACCTTTGCCTGCGCCACACCCTCCAGGCGGTGGCTGCGGCGGGCCTCTCGCCCGAGCGCTTCGTGTTCGAGGCGATCGAGGCCGACCACGTGGACGACACCGCCCACCTGGAGCGAGTCCTGGATCGCTACCGCGGCGGCGGCTTCCGGGTGGCACTCGACGACCTGGGGGCGGGGTGGTCCACCCTCAACCTCGTCCACCGGCTCCGACCCGACTTCATCAAGCTCGACCGCGAGCTCATCCGCGACGTGCACCTGGACCGGGTGAAGGACCTCATCGCCAGCAAGCTGCTCGAGATCGGCCGCGGTCTCGGGATCCACACGATCGTCGAGGGGGTGGAGAAGCCCGAGGAGCTAGAGTGGGCCCGGAGCCGGGGCGCCGACTACGTGCAGCGATTCCTCATCGCCCGGCCGGGGCCCAGCCCCGGTCTAGAGGGATGACTCGATGGCCTCGCCGCTCCGCCGCCGGGTTGAGGCGCTGCTGGGAGACCAGCCGCCGTCGCCCGATCTGGCCCGGGCGCTCGACGACCTCGATGCCCTCTCTCGGCGCGCCGCCCGGGACCGGCGGGCCCTCGGAAACGCCCTCGCCCTGCTCGCCGACCTGGTCCGCCGCGGAGAGCGGCCCGCCCCCGAGCGGCTCCGGCCCGCTCCGTCGCCCGGCCACGCCCCCGCGCCCCCTCCCGCCCCGCCGGCGCCTGCCGCCGCGCCGCCCCCCGCGGCGCCGCCCTCCGCCGCCCGACCCGAGGGCTCGCCCGTGGCCCGGTATGCAGTGGGGCTGTTCCACGAAGCCCCCTTCGCCGCCCTGCTCTGCGACGCGCATCTGGGCATCCTCTCGCTCAACACCGCGGCGGAGGGGCTCTTCGGCTGGCCCTCCTCGGAGGCGGAAGGCAAGGACCTGGCCTCCCTGCTCTTCGCCCAGCGGGACCGGGAGGCGGTCCGCGCCGAGCTGGCCGCGGTCCTGGTCCAGGGGCGGAGCGAACAGTCGCTGCGCGTCTCCACCACCCGCGCCGGGGAGGCCCGCCTGGACGAGTGGACCGTGGTCCCGCTCCGCGACCGCGCCGGGAGCGTGGGGGGAGCGGCGGTGCTGGTGCGCGAGCTCTTCGCGCCCCACGACCGCTACGCCGCGGCAGCACAGGCCGCGGGCGACGCAGTCTGGGACTGGGACCTCTCCACCGATCGCCTCTGGCTCTCGAGCGGCTGGACCGCCTTGGCGGGGGTGAGCGCGGAAGGGGAGGTCCCCGGGGCCTGGCTCGACCGGGTGCACCCCTCCGACCGCGAGCCGCTCCAGGCGGCCATCCGGGCCCATCTCGACGGACAGTCGCAGCGGTTCGAGAACGAGCACCGGCTGCGCCACCACGGGGGCGGGTTCCGCTATGTCCTGGCCCGCGGCCGCGCGGTCCGGGACGCGGCCGGGAAGGCGGTACGATTCTGCGGGACCATGATGGACATCACCGCTCGGCGGGCCGCCGCCGACCGGGTGCTGCACGACGCGCTCCACGACCCCCTCACCCGCCTGCCCAACCGCAACCTGTTCCTCGACCTGGTGAAGCGCTCCTTCGCCCGGGCGCGCCGGCGGGAGGGGTACGTCTTCGCCGTGCTCTTCCTCGACCTCGACCACTTCAAGCCCGTGAACGACGGGCTGGGGCACGCCGCCGGCGACGAGCTCCTGCTCCAGATGGCCCGCCGCCTCCAGCTCTGCTTGCGGGAGGGGGACACCCTGGCGCGGCAGGGAGGGGACGAGTTCACCATCCTGCTCGACGACGTGAAGGACCCGGCCGACGCTCAGCTCGTGGCCACCCGCATTCACGAGGCCACCGCCCAGCCCTTCGAGATCTCCGGCCACGAGGTCTTCGCCACCACCAGCATCGGCATCGCCCTCTCCGGTCCGAGCTACGTGCGACCCGAGGACCTCTTGCTCGACGCCGACACCGCCATGTACCGGGCCAAGGCCCAGGGGCGCGCCCGCTCGGTGGTGTTCGACCAGAGCATGCGGGAGCGCAGCCCGCAGCTGCTCCACCTCGAGGCGGACCTGCGCCGCGCCCTCCTCAAGGAGGAGTTCCGGGTCCAGTACCTTCCCATCTTCGACGTGTCCACCGGGAGCGTCCTCGGGCTGGAGGCGCTCCTCCGCTGGGCTCACCCGAAGCGCGGGCTCCTCTACCCCGACCACTTCGTGGCCTTCGCCGAGGAGACCGGCCTCATCGTCCCCATCGGACGCTGGCTCCTGTCGCAGGCCGGGCGGGACCTCCAGGAGTGCCGCCAGCTGCCGGGCCAGTCCGGGCTTCGGCTCCACGTCAACATGTCCTCCAAGCAGCTCCTGCAGACCGACCTTCTCCAGCACCTCGACTCCGTGCTCCACGAGCACGACCTCGTCCCCGCCGACCTGGCGGTGGAGCTCACCGAGCGGACCCTGCAGGAGGGCGAGCCCACCGCCTCCCGGGTGGCCGAGCTCCGGGAGCGGGGAGTGAGACTGTACGTGGACGACTTCGGCAGCGGCTACTCGTCCCTCAGCTCGCTCCATCGGTTCCAGCTCGACTCGCTCAAGATCGACCAATCGCTGTTCATGGGAGGCTCGCCCAAGGGCGAGGCGCCCGACCTGGTGCGGACGATCGTGGCGCTAGCGCGGGAGATGGGAAAGCCGGTGGTGGCGGAGGGGGTGGAGACGGCGGAGCAGCTCTCCTTCCTCAAGGAGCTGGGCTGCGCGGCCGCGCAGGGGTTCTACTTCTCGCCGCCGCTTGACGGCGAGGCCGCGCGCGCCCTCTTATCGCGGGCTCCCGTGGTGCACTGACCGGGCCCCCTCCCTCCTACCCTCGAAGGGCGGAGGACCCGGTCTTCCCCCCGGTCGCCCCCCTGGAGAGCTCCTCGCGGAGCACCGCGACGAACGCGTCCCGGGTGGGGTTCCGGGCGTCTGCGACCCAGGCCGCCCCGACGCGCCATCGCGCTTCCTCCACGTCGAGCGGGAGGTGAACGACCCCCTCCACCCGCGTGGTGGTGGCCGCCCGTGGGACGACCGCCACGCCGAGGCCCGCCGCCACGAGGGCGAGCATGGTGACGAAGTCGCCCGCCTGCTGGACGACGCGGGGCCGAAAGCCGTAGCGCGCACACACCCGGTGCACGTGCGTCTGGAAGCTCGCCGACCCGGGCGGCGAGGTGGTGAGCTCGACGAAGGGCTCGTCCCTGAGCCCCTGCGGCATCCGGCGGAGCAGGTCGGCGCGGCGCGACTCGGGGACCGCGAGCACCAGCCGGTCCTCGACCACCGGGACCACCCTGAACGGCCGGTCCACCGGCAGCCTCACGAATCCGACGTGGAGCCTCCCATCCTCGAGGGCGTCGAGCTGAAGCGGCGAGGACATGTCCTCGAGGGTGACATGGACTTCCGGGTGCGTCTTGCGGAAGCGCGACACGAGGCGGGGAACGAACAGCCGGGTGGTGACGCCGAAGCCCAGCCGCAGCTCGCCCACCTCCCCCCGGGCCGCCCGCTGCGCCCGGTCGAGCACGCGGTCCGCCTGCAGGAGGAGCCGCTCGACCTCCCCGCGGAAGAGGATGCCGGCGCTCGTGAGCCGGGCGCCGTGGCGACCGCGCACGAACAGCGGCCCACCGATCTCGTCCTCGAGCTGGCGCATCTGCTTCGTCAGGGCGGGCTGGCTGACGTGGAGGCTGCGGGCCGCACGCCCGAAGTGGCCCTGCTGGGCCAGGACCTGGAACGAGCGAAGGAGGCGGAGTTCCATGGCGTAACCTTGGGCGATCCGAGAGGGGGGTTCAACGGGAACCTCGCGGAGAGCCTCCAGGGACCCGCCCCTCGGCGTTCGGCCCGTAGCTCGGTCCGGGTCGTTCGAGCTCACCGCTCCCAACCCGGCGGATGTGCCCTTTGGAGACGAGAGGCCACCCGTTTGGCTATGACGAGCGGTGAACGGGGCGCGAACGAGGCTCGAGCCGGTTCGCTGGTGGCTCGGTTCTCCGCGGTGGGATCGGATACCCCGTCTGGGACGTGACGACTCCCGGGCAACACCTGGGGTCTCCCTGGTAGGCTCCGGCCGCCCAGCATGCGGCGCTTCAAGGCTATTCCACGGCGCCGCGGGGAATTGACAGAGGCGTGCTGGCGCAACCATTGCAACCTGGAGGACCACGATGAACACGCTCTGGAAGTGCTTCGCGGCGCTCGCGCTCTTGTGCGCGTTGGCGGCCGCCCCGGCGGCCCGCGCGGCCGAGGCCGGCAAGCTCCTCGTTTGGATCAACGGCGACAAGGGGTACAACGGCTTGCAGAAGGTCGGCGACAAGTTCGCCGAGAAGAGCGGGGTGCAGGTGACGGTGGAGCACCCCGAGGACGCCCCCGGCAAGTTCCAGCAAGCGGCGGCGGCGGGCAAGGGCCCGGACGTCTGGTGCTGGCCGCATGACCGGATCGGCGAGTGGATCCAGGGCGGCCTCATCGTCCCGGTGACTCCCAGCAAGGCGATCAAGGACGCGATCGACGACAAGGCCTGGCAGGCCTTCACCGTGGGCGGGAAGCTCTGGGGCTACCCCCTCTCGGTCGAGGCCATCGGGCTCGTCTACAACAAGGACCTCGTCCCCACGGCGCCCAAGAGCTTCGACGAGGTGGTGAAGCTCGACAAGCAGCTCAAGGCCAAGGGGAAGAGCGCGATCCTCTGGGACTACAACAACACCTACTTCACCTGGCCCCTGCTGGCCGCCAACGGTGGATACGTCTTCGGCAAGAAGCCCGACGGCGATCTCGACCCCGCCAAGGTCGGGGTGAACAGCCCGGGTGCCCTGCAGGGCGCGACCCTCCTCGACAAGCTCATCAAGGACGGGGTGATGCCCAAGGGCGCGAACTACTCCGCCATGGAGGCCGGATTCGGCAAGGGCGAGATCGCGATGATGATCAACGGCCCCTGGTCCTGGGACAACGCCAAGAAGGCGGGCATCAACTTCGCGGTCGCCCCCATCCCCGCGGTGGGAAAGAAGATGGGGCGGCCCTTCGTCGGCGTCCTCGGCTGCATGATCACCGGCCCCAGCCCGAACAAGGACATCGCCAAGGAGTTCATCGAGAACTACGTCTTGACCCTCGACGGCCTCAAGACCATCAACGCCGACGTCCCGCTCGGCACCCCGGCCAACAAGGCCTTCTTCAAGGAGCTGTCCGCGAACCCCAACATCAAGGCCACCATGGAGAACGCGCAGCTCGGCGAGCCGATGCCCAACATCCCCGAGATGGGGAAGTTCTGGGCCTCGATGGCCTCCGCGCTGGAGAACATCACCAACGGCCGGCAGACTCCGAAGGAGGCCTTGGACGGCGCGGCCGCCCGCATGACCGGCAAGTGAGCCGCGGAACCGCGGGCGCCGGCCCGTTCCCCGGGGCGGCGCCCGATATTCCCCCGGGGTCGACGGGATCGCGCCGCGGTTCCCTCGCCCCCGGGCCGGTCGAGGACAACGAGGGTCGGTACCACCGGGAGCCGCGATGAGACGGAACTGGGCCAGCATCGCGAAGGCGATCGTGGTCGGGGTCCTCGCCCTGGCCGTCCTCTACACCGTCTGGAAAGTGGCCGCGTCGGGACAAGTGCTCTTGGCCGTGGCCTGGCTGGCGCTCGTCTCGCTCGGCTTCTACGTGTACCTGGCGCGCTCGGCATACACCTGGCGTTACATGTTCCCAGGCCTTTTGGGAGCCTTGGGGTTCGTCATCCTCCCGCTCGCCTACACGGTGCGGCTCGGGTTCACGAACTACAGTTCCCGGAACCTGCTCACGTTCGAGCGTTCCACCCGCTACCTCCTGGACGAGACCGTGGCCGGGCCCGGACCGCGGTACCAGTTCACCATCCACCCGGCCGCCGAGGGGATCCGGCTGGCCTTCACCCCCACGGCCGCGGGAGAGGCGGAGGGAACCTCCGCCCCCAGCGAGCCGGCCGCTCGCTACGCCACCCCGGCCTTCGACCCGGCCCAGCCCCCCGGCGCCATCGACGCGGCCGAGCTCCCCACGGACGAGACCCTTCCCGAGCCCCTCGCCCTGCGCGACGTCATCAAGCTCCGGGCCGCGCTCTCGCGCCTCAAGGTGAGGTTTCCCGACGGCTCCCAGGCGACGATGACCTCGCTGCGCGAGTTCGGCCCCCTCACGCCCCTTTACCGGAGGGGGGAGCGGGGCACGCTCCTCAACACCCAAACCCACGAGGTTCTCACCCCGAACTTCAAGAGCGGCTTCTACGAGACCTCCTCGGGCGAGGAGATCCAGCCGGGATTCAAGGTGGACGTGGGACTCGCCAACTACATCCGCGTGGTCACCGATCCGGCGCTCACCTCTCCCCTCCTCCGCATCTTCGTGTGGACGGTGACCTTTGCCCTCCTCACCGTGCTCTTCACGCTCGTGGTCGGGACCACGCTCGCGGTGGTCCTCAACTGGGAGCTGCTCCCGCTCCGGACCTTCTACCGGACCCTGCTCTTTCTGCCCTACGCGGTCCCGGGGTTCATCTCCATCCTGGTGTTCCGCGGCCTCTTCAACCAGAACTTCGGGGAGCTGAACCTCATCCTGAACGGCCTGTTCGGAATCCGGCCGGCCTGGTTCTCCGACCCATTCCTCGCCAAGGTCATGATCCTCATCGTGAACACCTGGCTGGGCTACCCGTACATCATGGTGCTCTGCACCGGCCTCATCAAGGCGATCCCCGGCGATCTCTACGAGGCCTCGGCCATGGCCGGGGCGGGCCCGCTCCAGAACTTCTTCTACGTCACCGCCCCCCTCATCATCCGCCCGCTCACCCCGCTGCTCATCGCCTCCTTCGCCTTCAACTTCAACAACTTCGTCCTCATCTCGCTCCTCACCCAGGGCCGCCCCGACTTCCTCGACGCCCGCGTGCCCGCCGGGACCACCGACATCCTCGTCTCCTACACCTACCGGATCGCCTTCCAGGACTCGGGGCAGCAGTTCGGGCTGGCGGCCGCCATCTCCACGGTGATCTTCGCCCTCGTGGCCGGCCTCTCCATCATCAACCTGCGCCTCACCCGCGGCCGGCTGGAGGGGCAGCCGCGGTAGGGAGGAGGAGCCCCATGGGCGTCGTCCAGGGCAAGGGACACAAGTGGAGGCTGCTCGCGGCCCACTCCGGGCTCGTGGCGATGTGCCTCCTCGTCCTCTTCCCGCTCCTCATGGTGGTATCGATCTCTCTGCGCCCCGGGAACTTCGCCACCGGCGACATCATCCCCCGGAGCATCAGCCTCGAGCACTGGAAGCTGGCCCTCGGGATCCCCTACCTCGATGCCGACGGCACCCTTGTGCCGCCGCCCTTCCCGGTGCTCCGCTGGCTGTGGAATTCGACCAAGATCGCCGCCCTGGCCGCCTTCTTCACGGTGACGCTCTCCACCACCGCGGCGTTCGCCTTCGCCCGCATGAAGTTCCGGGGCAAGACCCCCATCCTGAACTCTCTTTTGCTCCTGCAGATGTTCCCCCCGGTCCTGGCCTTGGTGGGCATCTTCGCCATCTTCGACACCATCGGGAACTACGTGCCGGCGCTGGGGGTGGAATCGCACGCCGCCGTGATCCTGGCGTACCTGGGCGGCATCGCCCTCCACGTCTGGACGATCCGGAGCTACTTCTACACCATCCCGGTGGAGATCGAGGAGTGCGCCGTGGTCGACGGGGCCTCGCACTTCCAGTCGTTCCTCTACATCCTCTTGCCCATGGCCGTCCCCATCCTCATGGTGGTCTTCGTGCTGGCGTTCATCAGCGCGATGATCGAGTACCCCATCGCCTCCATCCTCCTCAGGCAGGTGAACCACCTGACCCTGGCCGTGGGCTCACGCTACTTCCTCTACGAGCAGAAGTACCTGTGGGGCGATTTCGCCGCCGCCGCCGTCCTCTCCGGGATCCCGATCACCATCGTCTTCCTGCTCGCGCAGCGCTGGATCGTGTCGGGGCTGACCGCCGGGGGAGTGAAGGGCTAGGAAGAATCGGAGCCGGGGCGGCGGACGGGTGCCCCACGCCGCCCGGCGACGAGCCCGGCCCACCTTTGATATGATTCAGGGTTCATCGGCTCGGATCGCGGCCGGCCCCGCCGGCCGCGGGGCGGGAGGTCGTGCATGTCCGAGGACATCCGGGTAGCGAAAAAGGTCGCGACAGTGCGCGACTCGCTCGGCATCTCGGTGGAGGAGCTGGCCGAGCGCAGCGGCTGCGACGCGGGGCTCATCCGGCGCATCGAGGCGGGAGAGCTGGTCCCCTCGCTGGCGCCGCTCATCAAGATCGCCCGGGCGCTGGGCGTGCGGCTCGGCACGCTCCTCGACGACGCCGGAGGGATGGGCCCGGTCGTGACCCGCAGGGACGAGGCCGCCGGAACCACCCGGCTCCGGAGCCTGGAGACCGGCGCCGGATCCGGCGGTACCCTCGACTTCTTCTCCCTCGCCCCGGGCCGGGTGACGCGCCACATGGAGCCCTTCCTCGTGACCGTCCACCCCGGGGAGGCGGCGCTCTCCTCGCACGAGGGGGAGGAGATGCTCTACGTGCTCGAGGGACGCATCGCGGTGTCCTACGGCAAGGACCTCCACGCGCTCGGCCCGGGCGACAGCATCTACTACGACTCGATCGTACCGCATCGGGTGACCGCGGCGGGGGCCCACGACGCCCGCCTCCTGGCCGTCGTCTACGCCCCCCTCTAGCTCGATCCCCCAACGCGCGCGACCTTCGGAGCGGCTGTGCCCTTCACCGAGTTCACTTTGGGTGCCTACTTGGAGCGGCAGGTGACCGCCCGCCCCGATCACCCCTTCGTCGTCTACCCCGACCGTGGCCTGCGCTTCTCCTACCGGGAGTTCGGCGAGCGCGTGGACCAGTTGGCCCGAGGCCTAATCGCCATCGGGGTCGGCCGGGGGGACCACGTGGGTCTCTGGGCGCGCAACGTGCCCGACTGGCTCACCGTCCTGTTCGCCACCGCCAAGATCGGAGCGGTGCTCGTGACGGTGAACACCTCGTACAAGGCCCACGAGCTCGCCTACGTGGTGGAGCAGTCGGACATGAAGGTCCTCGTCCTGGTGGACGGGTTCAAGGACGTGGATTACCTCGCGGTGGTCCAAGAGCTCGTGCCCGAGGTCTCTCGGTGCGAGCGGGGTCGGCTCTCTTCCGCGCGGTTCCCCAAGCTCCGCTCCCTCGTTTACATGGGGCCCGAGAAGCACCGCGGCATGTACAGCGTCCCCGAGCTCCTCCTCCTCGGGACCCACCGGCCCGCGGAGGATGTGCTGGCGGCCCTGTCCGCCACCTCCTGCGACGAGGTGGTCCACATGCAGTACACCTCGGGAACCACCGGCTTCCCCAAGGGTGTCATGCTCACCCACCGCAACGTGCTCAACAACGGGCACGCCATCGGGGAGCGGATGGGGCTCTCGGCCGAGGACCGGGTCTGCCTCCCCGTCCCTCTCTTCCATTGCTTCGGCTCGGTGCTCGGAGTGATGGCCGCTCTCACCCACGGCTCCACGCTCGTCATGCTGGAAGCCTTCGACCCACTCCTCGTCCTGGCCGCGGTGCAGAAGGAGCGCGCCACCGCCCTGTACGGCGTGCCCACCATGTTCCTCGCGGAGCTCGCCCACCCGATGTTCCCGATGTTCGACCTCCGCTCGCTCCGCACCGGGATCATGGCGGGATCTCCCTGCCCCGAGGAGACCCTGAGGCAGGTCATGACGCGCATGCACTGCCCCCAGATCACCGTCGCCTACGGGCTGACCGAGGCCTCTCCGGTCATCACCCAGACGAGCGCCGACGATCCCCCCGAGGTGCGCGCCCGAACCGTGGGGAGGCCCCTGCCCGAGATCGAGGTCCGGATCGTGGACCCGGTCACCGGGGAGGAGTGCCGCCCCGGCCAGCCCGGGGAGCTGTGCTGCCGCGGCTACAATGTGATGCGCGGCTACTACCGGAACCCCGAGGCCACCGCCCAGGCGGTCGAGCCGGACGGCTGGCTGCACTCCGGCGACCTGGCCGTTCTCTGCGCCGACGGCAACTACCGGATCACCGGGCGGATGAAGGACATGGTCATCCGCGGCGGCGAGAACGTCTACCCGCGCGAGGTCGAGGAGCTCCTGCACACCATGCCCGGAGTGCTGGACGCGCAGGTGGTGGGGGTCCCCGACGAGCGATACGGCGAGGTGGTGGGGGCCTTCGTGCGCCGGGCCGCGGGCGCCGAGATGAGCGAGGCGGACGTGAAGGACTTCTGCCGCGTCCGGGCGGCCCGCTACAAGGTCCCCGCCCACGTCTTCTTCGTCGACGCCTACCCGGTCACCGCGAGCGGCAAGGTGCAGAAGTACCGGCTCCGCGAGATCGCTCGGGAGAAGCTGGGCATCTCCTTGGCCGTGTTCTCTGGGGAGGCGGATGCCCTCCCCGCCCACCCCGCCCCGGCGGCGCTGCCCCGCAGCGACCTGTACGAGATCCGCTGGCACGGGCGCGGGGGACAGGGAGCGGTGACCGCCGCCCGCATCCTCGCCGACGCCGCCTTCCGGGCCGGCTTCGCGGGCGTCTCCTCCGCCCCCTCCTTCGGCTCGGAACGCCGCGGTGCGCCCGTGACCGCCTCGACCCGGCTGGGCGCGGTCCCGGTCCGCCAGCACTCCCAGGTGACGGAGCCTCACATCGTGGTCGTGCTCGACGAGACCCTGCTCGCGAGCGGCGCCCCCACCGCGGGCCTCAAGGCGGGCGGGCTGCTCATCGTGAACACCGCCCGGCCGGCCACGGCGCTCGGGGTGAAGGCCGCCGGCGTCCGCATCGTGACCGCGGACGTCTCGGCGGCGGCCCGAGAGGTGGGGCTCTTCGTGGGAGGACAGGCCATGGTGAGCACCGCCATCCTGGGCGCCTTCGCGGCCGCCACCGACCTCATCACCATGGACAGCCTGCGCGCGGCCATCGGGGCGGCCTTCCCCGCCTCCGCGGCGAAGAAGAACTACGACGCAGCGGCCCTGGCGCGCCAGGGCACGCGCGCCTGAACGAGGAGGCCATGGGCACGAGGGATTGCGGCCACGAGATCTCGATGTCGACGCCGAGCCCCGGCGAGGCGGGAGACACCGGCGACTGGCGCACCGCGCGTCCGACGCTCCGCGCCGACCTTTGCCTGGCGGTGAGGCAGAACGACCTCGCCTGCCAGCTGTGCTGGGTCTACTGCCCCGACGTCTGCGTGGCCCGGGGCATCCCGCCCACGATGGACCTGCGCTACTGCAAGGGCTGCGGCATCTGCGCCGAGGTCTGCCCGGTGGACGCCCTCCGGATGGTGCCCGAAGGAAGCCCTTCGGAGGGCGAGCCATGAGCGATGCCCTCACCGTGGTGATGACCGGGAACGAGGCCGCGGCCACCGCCGCCCGGCTGGCCCGGGTGCAGGTGATCGCGGCCTACCCCATCACCCCCCAGTCTCCGGTGGTGGAGACGCTCTCCAAGTGGGTCGAGGACGGCGAGCTCGAGGCGGAGATGGTGCGGGTGGAGAGCGAGCACAGCGCACTCACGGTGTGCATCGCGGCCGCCTCGGTGGGGGCACGGGTGTTCACCGCCACCAGCGCCAACGGCCTCGCCTACATGAACGAGCAGATCTGGTGGGCGGCGGGGGCACGGGTGCCGGTGGTGATGGCCTGCGCCAACCGGGCCATGGCGGCCCCCTGGAACGTCCTCAACGACCAACAGGACTCGATGTCCGTGCGCGACGCGGGCTGGATCCAGCTCTACTGCCGCGACAACCAGGAGATCCTGGATACCACCCTCCAGGCCTTCCGCCTGGCCGAGTCGCTCCACCTCCCGGTGCTGGTCTGCTACGACGGCTTCTTGCTCTCGCACACGGTGATGCCGGTCGAGATCCCGTCGGAGGCGGCGGTGGACGAGCTCCTCCCGCGAGGCCGGCCCCTGCAGGTCCTCGACCCGTTGGACCCGCGCAACGTCGGCCCGGTCACGCTGGCCGATCCCCGGCCCGATCCGGGGGGCGTGCTCTGCCACGGCTACATGGAGCTCCGGGCGCTCCACCATCGGGCCCTGGCCTCCGCCCTGACCGCCATTCCCGAGGTGGACAACGCCTTCGGTCGCGTCCTGGGGCGGACCTTCGGGGGGCTCTCGTACGGCCACCTCCTCGAGGATGCCGAGGTGGTGCTCGTCGCCGCCGGAAGCCTTTCCCTGGAGCTCGGAGCGGTGGCCGAAAGCCTGCGGGGCGAGGGGATCCGGGCCGGCGTGCTCGGCCTGCGCGCGTACCGCCCGTTCCCGCGCGACGAGGTGCGGACCGCGCTCAGGCGGCGCCAGCTCTGTCTCGTCTTCGACAAGGCCATGAGCTACGGTCACGAGGGGCCGATCTGCTCCGACGTACGGGGGGCGCTGGGGGGCGTTCCCGGCGCGCCCTTGGTCTACGGTGCGGTCGCGGGCTTGGGGGGCCGCGACGTCACGCCCGGGCAGCTCGCCGACACCGTCCGACGGGCCGTGGCCGACGTGCGCGCCGGGGTGCGCGACCGCCCGGAGGAGTGGGTCAACCTGCGGCTCTAGAGGAACCGCCTCATGACGAAGCTCGTCGATCTCCCTCCCCGCGAGCACCTCCTCCCCGGCAACCGCGCCTGCGCGGGTTGCGCCTTGGGCATCGGGCTACGGTCCATTCTCAAGGCGCTGGAGGGGAAGACGATCATGACCGTGCCGGCGAGTTGCCTCACGGTGCTCGGTGGCATGTACCCCATCTCCTCGGTGACCGTCCCCTGGCTGAACGTCGCCTTTCCCGGAGCGGCCGCGGCCGGGGCCGGGCTCGCGGCCGGGCTACGGGCCACCGGCCGGGCCGGCGAGCTCACGGTCCTGGCCATGGCGGGCGACGGCGGGACCGCCGACATCGGGCTGCAGGGCCTCTCCGGCGCGGCCGAGCGGAACGACGACTTCATCTACGTCTGCTACGACAACGAGGGGTACATGAACACGGGGACGCAGCGCTCCGGGTCCACCCCCACGCGCGCCCGCACCACCACCACGACCCGCGGCAAGAAGGAGCACCCCAAGGACGTCCCCCGCATCATGGAGGCGCACGGGGTCCCGTACGTCGCCTCCACCTCGGCGGTCCACCCCGACGACGTCTACGACAAGCTGGTCAAGGCCCGCGGCCTCGCCGGCTTGCGCTACGTGCACATGAGCACCCCCTGTCCGTCCGGGTGGGGCTTCGACCCGAAGGACGCGGTCCGCCTCGGCCAGCTCGCGGTCGACTCGGGGCTGGTGGTTCTCTACGAGGTCCTCCACGGCACCTTCCGCCTCACCGGCCGCTCGCACGTGCTCGCCCGGCGCGGGAGCCGCAAGCCGGTGGCCGAGGTGCTCTCGTCCCAGGGTCGGTTCAAGGGCCTCACCGCCGAGGAGGGGGCCGCCATCCAGGATTGGGTCGACCGGCGCTGGGCGGAGTACGTCCGTCGCGACGCGGCGGGGTAGAGGGGACCCATCACCCCTGGGCGCTCACCCGGGCGCCCCTGGCGGGGAGCGCCTCCGGCTCCGCCACCCTGCCCAGGTTCGCCTCGACCGAGTACAAGACCCGCTGGAACAGGCTCCCCGCGGCCCCCAGAGCGCAGGCGTCGATCCCGAACCGGCAGAGCCGCACCGAGTGGCGGTGAAAGTCGAAGCGACCGCCGTGGGCCTTCATGGAGGCGAGGGCCGGCTTCAAGAATGGATCGCCGAGCTGTACGAGCGGCCCCCCCAGGACGATCACCGAGGGGTTGTAAGTGTTGGCCACGTTCTGCAGGACGATGCCGAGGTGCTCGCCCGCCCTGCGCGCCGCCCGCAAGGCCGCCTTGTCTCCCCCCGCCAGGCGCTGGCGGATGAGGTCGATGGACAGGATCGGGCTGTCGCGGCCGGTCAGGTCTCGGCTGACCGCCCGTTGCGAGACGAGCGTCTCGGCGCAGCCGCGACGCCCGCAGGCACAGCGGGGGCCTCCCGGCTCGAGGATGGTGTGCCCGACCTCGCCGGCGATCCCGTCGTGGCCCAGGTACAGCCGGTCCGAGAGCACGATCCCGCCGCCCAGGCCGATCCCGATCGCCAGGTACACGAGCGGGCCGCTGTGGTGCTCGGTCCCGAACACGTACTCGGAGAGGGCGGCGGCCTTGGCGTCGTTGCTCACGATGATGGGGAGGTGCCCACACCCGGCCTCCGCCAGGCGGGCCTTGAGGAGGGGCTCGAACCGGACCCCATGCCAGCCGAGGTTGGGCGCGAAGCGGAGCACGCCGTCCGCCAGATCGAGCATGCCGGGGACGCCCACGCCGATCCCGAGCACGCGGCGTCCGCCCTCGACGAGCTCTTCGTGGGCACGGGCGATCATCGCCGCGAGGGTCTTCAGGGAACGCCCCACGTCCCGGTGCTGGTAGGGGACGCACCTCGACTGGAACGACTCTCCCTGCAGGTTGCAGGCGACGACGTTCAAGTAGTCGACCCCGATCTCGGCCCCCAGGAGTCCGATGTGCTCCCGGTCGAGGGTCAAGGGGAGCGGGCGTCGGCCCACCCCCTGCCCCTCCGCAGGGGCGCTCTGGTGCAGCCAGCCCTCCTCGATGAGCTCCTGCACGAGCATGCCCACCGTCGTCTTGGTGAGCCCGGTCCGGTGGGCCAGCTCGACGCGGGAGAGCCCGGGTTCGGCCTTCACCAGCCGGACCAGGGCCATGCGGTTGATCCGCTTGAGCAGGCTCTGATCGCCGGTCATCTGGTGAGGCACTTTGCCCTTCGGCGGTTTTCGCTACAGGTACCGGGCCACGAGGTTCTCGAGGGCCTCCTGCCGGCCGGAGACCGGTGCCACATCCTGGTTGCGGTCGTGGATGCGCTTCGAGAGGGACTCGAGCGACTCCCGGCCGGCGAGGATGTCCTTGCCGAGCGTGCCGCTCCAGCCCTGGTAGCGGGCCTCGACCGCTCTGGCCAGCCTCCCGTCCCCGATCATCCGCTCCACCGCGAGCAGCGCTTGGGCCGTCACGTCGATGGCACCCACGTGGGCGTGGAAGAGGTCGGCCGGCTCGAAGGACTGGCGCCGCACCTTGGCGTCGAAGTTGAAGCCGCCGGTGGTGAAGCCTCCGCCCCGCAGGAGGATGTAGAGGGGCAGGACCAAGTCGGCCGCGACGTTCGGGAACTGGTCGGTGTCCCAGCCGAGCAGGGTGTCGCCGCGGTTCATGTCGACCGAGCCGAAGATCCCGAGGGCGAAGGCGGTGGCGATCTCGTGCTCGAAGGAGTGGCCCGCCAGGGTGGCGTGGTTGTTCTCGATGTTGACCTTGACCTCCTTCTCGAGGCCGAAGCGTTGCAGGAACCCGAACACCGTGGCGGTGTCGAAGTCGTACTGGTGCTTGGTGGGCTCGCGCGGCTTGGGCTCGATGAGGAGGTGGCCCTTCAGGCCGATCTTGTGTCGGTACTCGACCACCATTCGCAAGAACCGACCGAGCTGCTCCAGCTCGGCCTTCACGTCGGTGTTGAGGAGCGTCTCGTAGCCCTCCCGGCCTCCCCAGAGCACGTAGTTCTGGCCCCCGAGCTTCACGGTCGCGTCCAGGGCGGCCTTCACCTGGGCCGCGGCCATGGCGAAGACCTCCGGGTCGGGGTTGGTGGCCGCACCGGCCATGTAGCGGCGGTGGCTGAACAGGTTGGCGGTGCCCCAGAGGAGCTTCACGCCCGTGCGCTGTTGGTGGCGCGCCAGCTCGTCGACCATGACCTCAAGATTTCGCTGGCTCTCGCGCGGCGTCCCCCCCTCGGGGGCCACGTCCCGGTCGTGGAAGGTGTAGAAGGGCACGCCCAACTTGACGAAGAAGTCGAAGGCCGACTCGGCCTTCAGCTTCGCCGCCTCCATGGCATCGCCCTTGAACCAGGGCCTCTCGAAGGTGGCTCCGCCGAAGGGATCGGAACCCGTCCCGCAGAAGCTGTGCCAGTAGCAGACCGCAAACCGCAGCTGGTCCTCCATCCGCTTGCCCAACACCATGCGGTCCTTCTGGTAGTAGCGGAACGCGAGGGGGTTATCGCTGTTCGACCCCTCGAAGGGGATGACCGGGATCTCCGCGAAGTAGCTCGACATGGCGTCTCCTTGCAGTGACGAGTGGTCCGGAGCGAGGACAAGCCCTCAGGGTCCCTTGAACATGGGCGCGACGCTCCGGTAGAGCGAGCGGAAGCGGGCCAGCCGCTCGATGAGCAGCCCGCGCGAGGCAGGAGCCGGTTCGAAGGTCCTGCTCACCGGGGGACGGGTGCACACGACCCTCTCTTCCGCTCCACAGGCGAGCTGGCCGAGGCGCGCCGCTCCGAGCGCCGCACCGGTTTCACCGCCCGCGTGCGTCTGGAGCGTGACCTGGAACAGGTCCGCCATGAGCTGCGCCCAGTAGGAGCTGCGCGAGCCCCCGCCCACGAGGGAGAGGGTATCGACCGCGGTGCCCGCCTGGCGCAACGCGTCGATACCATCCGCCAGCCCGAACGAGACGCCTTCCACGACCGAGTAGGCGAGCGTGGCCCGGTCCGTCCCGTGCACGAGCCCGAAGAAGACGCCCTGGGCCGCCGGGTCGTTGTGCGGCGTGCGCTCGCCGGACAGGTAGGGCAGAAACAGCGGGGCGGCGGCCCGGGCCGCTCGATCGAGTCTCTCCACCTCGGCGAGGAGTTCGGCCTCGTCCCTGGCGCCGAGAAGGTGGGTGACCCAGCGCAGGCAACTCGCCGCAGAGAGCATGACGCTCATCTGGTGCCACCGGCGGGGCAGGGCGTGGCAGAAGGCGTGCACGGCGCTCTCGGGGTTGGGCAGGAACCGATCGTTCACCACGAACGTGACCCCCGAGGTGCCGAGCGAGACGAACCCCCCGCCGGGCGCCACCGCGCCGATGCCGACGGCGCTCGCGGCGTTGTCGCCGCCGCCGCCGGCCACCACCACCCTGCCCCCCATCCCCCAGCGATGCCTGAGCTCAGCGCTGAGCTGGCCCGAGGGCTCGCTGCCTTCCACGAGCCGCGGCATGTGGCTCCGCCCGAGCCGGGTCCCGGCGAGCAGCGCCTCTGACCAGTCGCGCTTGCCCACGTCGAGCCAGAGGGTCCCGGCGGCGTCAGACATCTCCGAGACCTTCTCCCCGGTGAGGTGTAGCCGCAGGTAGTCCTTGGGTAAGAGCACCGACCTCACCTGGGCGAAGATCTTCGGCTCGTGCTTCGCGACCCAGAGGAGCTTGGGCGCGGTGAACCCCGGCATGGCCAGGTTGCCGGTGAGGGCGCGTAGCGTGGGTACCCGCGCCTCGAGCTCCCGGCACTCCTCGTCCGACCGGGTGTCGTTCCACAGGATGGCCGGGCGGAGGGGACGGTCAGCGGTGTCGAGGAGGGTGGCGCCGTGCATCTGGCCGGAGAGCCCCATCCCGCGGACCGCCGACAGGCCCTTGGGGTTGGCCTCCTTGAGCCGGTCCACGGCCGCGACCGAGGCCTCCCACCAGCTCTCGGCCGACTGCTCCGACCAGCGAGCCTGGGGGCGCTGTACCTCGAGCGGTGCGCTGGCCGAGGCGGCGATCCCGCCGCCGTCCTCGAGGAGCACGGCCTTCACCTCGCTCGTCCCCAGATCGATTCCCAAGTACATGTCGCGACTCCCCCGCGGAGAGGTGCCGCGGCGCCCGACCGCGACCAGCGCCCTTGCCGATCGGGGGTCCGCCGATTTAGTCCAGTCGTCGCACTAAAGCCGGTCCGCCCCCCGGTCGTCAAGCGCCCGCGCGCGCGGCCGGCTCGCGGGGAGTTTTCCGCGTCCGATCGGTCTGGGTCGAGGACGCACCGGTTCCGGGAGGTTCGCCTCTGTCTCGCACGGGCGTGCCGGCCGGGCCCTCGGGCCGCGCCCGCGGAGATTGAAGGGCCCGCCCACGAGGCTCGCGCTCCTTCGCCCTGGCGATGTGGCCCTTGCGCCCCTCGAAGGTCGCCCGGCGCGAAAGGCCTTTTCGCGGTGCCCGCCCGAAGATGGCCAGCGGGTTCCCCGGCCCCTACGGCGTCGCCAGCGCGGCCTCGACTGCCGCCGCGAGCATGGGTTCCTCCCCGAGGTCGTGGGCGAGGTCGAAGGTCGTGTACCGGTCGCGAAGCCAGCGGACGTGGCGCACGCCCAGGCGAAGCCAGGGCTCGGCGATCCCCAGCTCCGCGGGCGAGAACGGGAACCCGAGCCGCTCGAGCGTCTTCACCGCCGCCTCGAGCTCCCGCAGGACCGGGTCTGCGGCATTCAGGATCTCTTCCCGCCGGCGGGAGAAGGCGCGGAGCCTCGTCTCGGGTGAGGGTCGGCCCGCCTCGCTCGACCGCACCACGGCCTCGATCGTCGCCCGGAAGCGGATCAGCTCGGGCGGCAGGACGGCCTCCCAGGGCGGCTCGCGCTCGAGCGCTTCCCGGCGCGCCGCTGGGTCCACCTCGGCGGCCCGAAGCCGCGGGGCCAGGGCGAGGTACCCGCCGAGGATGGGCCGGCTGGCCGCGCCGACGAGGAGCCCATGCAGATCGAATTCCTCCTTCTGTGCCGCGCCCGCCATCTCCCAGAAGTGGGCGATCGTATGCTCGGCCGCGGCCGCCGGCCGGGACGATCCGATCGCCTGCATGCACAGGCCGGAGACCAGGGACGCGTCCGAGAGCGCGATCGCCGCCGCGGCCGGATCCGACGCGAGGAGGCTCGCGGCCTCGATCGCCCGGCGTGCCGAGCCGAGCGCCAGAGCCGATACCGCCTCGCAGAAGTACTCGCCGGTGACGGCGTGCGCGAGGAACCAGTCCACCCGGGCCAGGTACTTCGCGAGGAGGTCGCCCAGGCCCGCCCAGAAGAGCCGCCTCGGGGCCTCGGCGATGACGCTCGCGTCGCAGACCACCACCTCGGACGGCGGAACGGGGACGGGGGTGTGGTACCCCGCCACCCGGATGGCGGAGGTGGCGGAGGTGTAGGCATCGACCGAGCCGGCGGTGGCGATGGACCAGCTCGGCCGGCCCGTCTCGCCCGCGATGGCCTTGCCGAGGTCGCTCACCACGCCGCTGCCCACGGCCACCACGAGGTCCGGCGAGGCCTCTCGCGCCTCCGCGGCGAGCTCCGAGACGAGCGCCTCGGTCGGGACCGGCCGGGGCGCCGCCGGCAGCACCCGGCCTCGCACGCGTTTCCCGCGGACGAGCCCTTTCCACCGCGCACCCGCCGCCGCCTCGGTGTTACCGTCCGAGAGAACCCAGGTGGCGCGCCACGGTCCGCGGGACAGCCGCTCGGCCGACTCCTCCAGCGCGCCCGGGCCCACGATCGCCTCGCGGAGCGTAACCCGGTGGATCCGCCCGCAGGCGCACGCCGGGGCCTCTCCCCCGCCAAAGCGCGCCAGGAACTCCTCGTGGTACAGACTCACGCCTCCTCCCGCGCAATGGCCGGTCCTCCAGCGACGAGCTTCTCCCACCGCTCCCGGAGTCCCCCGGTGAGCGCGAACGGCTGCACCTCGACGTCGAACCCCCCGGCGGTGCGCCGACACATCCGGGTGAGCACCCACAGCGCGAACGGCTCCTCGGCGTAGACCTTGGCTTCGAGGAGCCGGTTCTCGGGCAAAGGCTCCTCGCCAGCCAGGGCGAGCCCTTCGGGCGAAACCGCCCGGGCCCGGTAGAGCCTGGGACGACGGGCGACGGAGATCGAGACCCCGAGCGTGAGCGGCCGGCTCGGGGCGCGCAGCGTGGTCTCCGGGAGCGCCACCCGGCTCGACCCCACGAAGGCGGCCGCGGCAGGGGTCTCGAAGGCGGAGACGAACTCGGGGACTTTTTCGACGACGCGCTCCACGGCGGCCCGCTCCTCGACTCCCAGGCCGCCGATGCGCGACAGCTCCGCCAGGGTCACGCGGGTCCGGGTGAGGAGGAGGGCGACCACCTGGTCCGAGAGCTTCACCACCTCGAGGAGGCCGGGGTCGCGGCAGCGCGCCCGGCGGTCCGTGGGGGCGTGGTGGGCGGCGATCACCTCGCCCACGAGCGGCGGGAGCCTCCAGGCGGCCGCGGTGGCAACCCCCACCGGCACGTGCTGCCGCTCCACCAGGGCGGCCCAGGCCTCGAGCGGGCACTCCCCCTCGAACCGGCCCTCTTCGAGGAGCGCCTCGAGCGCCGTGGAGGCCACGATCTTCCCGAAGTCGTGGAGCAGGCCGAGGACGAACGCCTCCTCGGTGCGCAGGCCGCGCAGGCGGGCCAGCTCCTGGCAGACGGCGGCGCTGGAAAGCCCCTCGATCCAGATGAGGCGCCGGATCGAGACCAGCGGGCCCACCGCCTGGGCTCCGGAGGAGAGCCCCGAGGCCAGGAGCAATCGCATCACCTCCGCCGCTCCGATCCGCGTGATCGAGGAGAGAAGGTCCGTGACCGGTGGACCGCGACGGTAGAGGGCGGAGTTAGCGCACCGGAGGATGGCGGCGGTCAGGACCGCGTCGGCCCCCACGAGGCGTGCGACCTCGGCGAGCCCGGCGTCCCTGCGCCCCAGCGTTTCCTGGACTCGGACCGCCACGGCCGGGTACGGCGGGACGCGCAGTGTCCCCTTCGAGACGAGCTCCTCTATGGCGCGCTCGAGCTTTTCGAGGGGGACGGCGGCGGCGCTGGACATCCACACATGGTTACCGCGGCGCGGGCACCGGCGGCAACCGGACGGTGTTCTCCCTACCTCCGACCGCGGACCGAGGGCGTCGAAAGGCGACCGGTGCGATCGCCCCGGCGCCTTCAAGCCCACCGCCTCATGCCAGCAGGGCGGTGATGCTCCGTCGGATGGCGGGACCCATCTCGCGGCGGAATCCGGCTCGGTCGGCCGCGGCCAGGGTAGCCTCGAAGTCCGTTCCGCTCACGTGGCCGGACGGCTCGGCTACGAGCACCTGGCCCCCCGGCGCGAGGGTTCGCCGCACCTCGGCGAAGAACCGTCCCAGGTCGGGCAGTTCGTGGAGCACCGCGAACGCCAGGACGAGGTCGACCTTGCCCGCGAGGTCGTCGATCCCGAGAGAGCCCTCTCGGGCCAGGCGCGCCTCGATCCGATCTGCGAGCCCGGCGCGCCGAGCACGGCGTAGGAGGCCGGCGAGCATTTGCTCCTGGATGTCGACCGCGATGACTCGTCCAGAGGGCCCGACCCGCCTGGCGATCTCCAGGGTGAAGAACCCCATTCCCGGCCCGGGCTCGAGGACCGTCATCCCTTGCCGCACGTGCGGCCCCACGATCGCCGCCGGATCCTGGACGAGCCTCCGAACCGGGCTGGCGAGGAAGTACCCCAGCCACCACGGACAGACCCTGTGACCCATGTCCATTCCCTCCTTTGCCCGGGGGAGCTCCCGGGCTTCGAAACCGACGGGGGGAGCTTACTTCGGGTCCCCGAGAGCGCTTTGTCGAGATCGTTGCGAATCGTTGCGAGCTACTTGGCCGCCTCCGCCGGGAGGGCGAGGGCCTCGCGGATCTCGCGGGCCTTGGCCTGGATCGCACGCGCGTTCCGCGGGCCCATGCGCACGAGGTGCTTGTCCACCTCGCTCAGGCCCTCCAGCTTCGGATCGGCGAGGAGGTACACACCGCGCTCCGGGGTGAGCTCGAGGTCGCCGTCCACCACCGGCGCCCCCTCGATGCGCCTCAAGGCCCGCAGGGTGGCCGCGTCGAGCGATCCGGTGGGGTAGCCGAGGGCGCGGTAGGCCATCTGCACCGCCGGGCGGAGAGCCTTGTACACGGCCGCGAATGCCGGGGCCTTGATGGACGCCACCGCGCGGGCGAACTCGTCGTACCGGGCGTAAGACTCGGGCGCGATGAAGGTCTTGCCGCCCCGGTCGACCACCTGGAACCGGCCCCTGGGGGCAGCGGGCTCGAGCTGCTTGCGGGGGCTCACGCCCTGGGCGAGGTTGTCCGTCACGATCGCCCAGCGGCGAACGATGTCGCCAGCCGCGGCCAACCAGCGCAGGAAGGCGGGGTCGTCGCTCACGCTTTGGAGCTGCGGCCGCGCCTGAGCGTCCGTCACAGCGGTGGGCGCCTCCTCCGGGGCCACCGCTTGCGGAGGAGCCGCCTCGGAGGCCGGCTGCAGGGCCGGCCCGTGCGCGCTCTCGGGCTTGCGAAGCCAAACCCAAAGCGCCGCAGCGACCACCACCACGGCCAAGACCACCGCTGCCCACTCCCCGCGGGAGAGGGAACGCCGCTCCGTGTCCGAGTCGCTCATGTCCGCCCGTTATCCACGATCCGGCGCCCCTTCGTAGGCCCCGGAGGGGGCCCGTCGGCTTCTGCCCGGACCGATCATCGCACCCACACCCGCTCGAGCCTGAAAGAAGTCCTAACCGTCCGTTTGAGCGGGTAGAAGCAGCCCGCCGGCCGGAACTGGGCGTCGAAGCTGCATCCCGCGAGTGGCATGGGAGGAAAGAGCTCGAACCGCGAGAGAACGGCCCAGCGCGTCCGGCTCCCCTGGGCCGGCGGGGGACCGAGCCGCGCCCGCACCTCCCTCGCCAGCGCCCTCAGGTGCTCCAGCACCAGTTCGTCGTACGCCGCGTTTCCGCTCGTCCCCACCAGGCGGCAGGCGGCGAGCTCACCGTCCGGGCCCTGCTCCAGCTCGACGCGAGCGACGAGTTCCGTGAGGAAGAGCGCGGCCTTTCGCTCCTCGCCACCCACGAGCTCTCGTGCCGCGAGCTCACGGCGCGCTTGGGCGGCGGCGAGCTCCCCGGGATCCCTGGGAGGGCCCTGTTCTCCTTGCGACGCCCAGAGCTCCGCTTCGCGTTGCCAGGCGACGAGAGATTCGCCCACGCGACCGCCGCTCACGACCTCGTCGTCCCGTGGCCCCTCGTCGAGCACCCCCCACGCAACCTTGAAACCCTCCTCGAGGCGCCCCCTCAAGTCCGACCAGTAGGCGTCGGGGAGGGTATGCGCCCGATCGGCCGCCAGCACCTCCTCGAGAAAACCGTCGAGGCGCGCCCGGATCGCCTCGGCCCTCTCGCGATCCGAAGCACCACCGTCTCTCGCCTCGCCCTCCTCGCCGACGCCGCCTTCCCCGCGGGAAGGGCCCAGCAGCGCGGGAGCCGGGCGGAGGAGGGCGCGAGGGGACATCGCCTCGCCGGGCGCGAGTCCCTCCGCCTCCATCCACTCCCGCGTCCCCTTTGCAGGCGTGAGCACCCTTTCGCCCGAAGGCGGGTTGGAGCCCAGGCCGGGAGCGTTGGCCGCGCGCTTCGTCGGCCGGGCACCCGGCGTTTCGCCGCGTGGTTCCGTAGCCTTGGAGACCCCCGGGCGCCTCCTCTCCCAAGTTGAGCCCGCTGACGGCTCGGAGCTCTTCGGGAGGGGCTCGGGGCGAGGGACGAGGGCGACCTCGAATGGCGGCTTTGGCCTAGGTTCTCCCTCCCGCCGTGGGGCGAGGAGGAGGAGAGCGGTGCCCCCGGCCAGGTGGAGGAGCATCGAGGCGCATATCGCGACGCCGATCCTGCTCCGGTCGTTCCACCGCATGGCGCGCCCGGATCGCGGGCGACCCCGCCGATCACCCTCCGGAACACGTGAGGCGTGAAGTTCTTCCGGTCACGGTGCCGCTGTCGCGACGGCCTTGGCCGTGCGTGAACCCCGGCCGCCGCTTGAGGCGGGGAAGAAGCTCGTGGCGGAGGGGAAGGAAGCGACGAGCGCGGCGCGCCCGGCACCGTGACCGGCCCTTCGGACAGCGGGCCGGGGGGCGGGTCTAGTCTCGCCCCCCGGAGATCCCGGTCGAGCTCGTCAGATGATCGTCAACATCTTCTGGAAGCGGCCGGCATGAGACTTCTCGGCCTTGGCCAAGGTCTCGAACCAGTCCGCGATCTCTGCGAAGCCCTCGTCGCGAGCGGTCTTGGCCATCCCCGGGTACATGTCGGTGTACTCGTGGGTCTCTCCGGCGATGGCCGCCTTCAGGTTCAGGGTGCTGTCGCCGATCGGCAGCCCGGTCGCGGGGTCGCCTGCGCCCTTGAGGAAGTCCAGGTGCCCGTGAGCGTGGCCGGTTTCGCCCTCGGCGGTCTCGCGAAAGTTCGCGGCCACTTCGGGGTAGCCTTCCACGTCGGCGACCTTGGCGAAGTACAGATAGCGGCGGTTCGCCTGCGACTCCCCCGCGAACGCCGCCTTCAGGTTCTCGTGGGTCCTCGATCCCTTCAGGTTGGCCATGGGTCCACTCCTCGTTCCCGCCCGCGCCGGGCGTAGGGGTCTAGACAACGTCTAACTCAACCCTGACCCCTTGCGGCGTCCCGATTGGGCGTTCCCGCCCGATCTCCCGCCGGCGGGGTCAGCCGGCGCGCAACCGCCCGCGCCGGCCCCGCAGGACCACCTGGTACTCTCTCACCTCGAGCCCGCGCAGGGCCTCCACGCGTTTCACCTCCAAGGCATCCCAGGGGATGTCGAGGACGACCCCGGTGACCTCGTCGATGAAGTGGTGGTGTGGCGCCAGGTTGGGATCGAAGCCGATTCGGCCCTCCTCGAGCTGGATCTGGCGCAGGAGACCCCTGCGCACGAAGAGGTTGAGCGTGTTGTAGACCGTCGCCCGGGAGATGACGGGCACCCGGGTCCGCACCTCCGCCCAGACCTGCTCTGCCGAGGGGTGTGCGTCCGTGGCGAGCACGTATTCCCCCACCGCCACTCGCTGAGCGGACGGTTGAATGCCGGTCTTTCGCAGTCGCTCCGCGACCGTCGCCACCCGGTTCCACCTAAGGGGCGCCGGGAGTCGTGTCAACGGCTCCCGGGCTGCTCGGGGAGACCTGGGTCGGCGAGGCCGCCGACGCGTCGAGCCAGGGCCGATCCGCCGCCCTGGAAAGCCTGGCCGCCGGCCCCGCCACCCCGTCGAGGAAGAGGGTCCAGAGGATCGCCCAGGCGATGAGGAGAAGCCCACCCGCCACGATCTCGGCGAGTCCGCTCCCCCCCGGGGCTCGACGCCGGGTCGCTGAAGCGGCCCCCCCTGCACCGCCCCGGGTGGCTGTCCGGCGTCCGACCCACGTGGGCACCGGGAGTTCGCTCGTGATGGCAGAGGTACGCGTCATATTGGTCTCTCCCGACCGCCTCGCCCGTCTGCGGTCTTGGCCGCACCGGAGGTGGTCTGCGGTCGTGAGGAGGTATAGAGGTGGCCCAGAACCTTCGGAACGCGCAGCGGAGCGACGGGCCCGCGCAAGGACGCGCGGGCCTGGACTGGGGCGATCTCCGCTTCTTCCTCGAGCTGGCACGCACCGGCAGCCTGTCGGGCGCGGCCCGGCGCCTCGGGGTTGACCGTAACACCGTGGGGCGGCGGGTGGCCTCGCTCGAGGAGACGCTCGGGCTGACCCTGTTCGAGCGGGGACCCCAGGGATGGTCTCGCACCGCCGCGGGCGACGAGCTGGCCGCGCTCGCGACCCGCGTCGAGGAAAACGTTCTCGCGCTCGCCCGGCACGCCGACGCCGCCGACCGCGACCTGGCCGGCACGGTGCGCCTCACCACCCCCACCCATGTCTGTGCCCAGCTGCTCGCCCCGGCCCTGCCGTCGCTCCGCGAGCGTTACCCCCGACTGTTGCTCGAGGTCGCGGTGGACCAGCGGATCTTCGACCTGACGCGCCGGGAGGCGGACCTGGCCCTGCGCCTCGGTCGCCCCCGCGAGGCCGGCCTGGTGATGCGCAAGCTGGGCGAGGTCGCCTACGGGTTCTACGCGGCCCGCGGGCAACCGGCCGTGCGCCGCGGCCGGGTCGATTTCGAGGCCGACGCGTTCGTCGGGTTCGACGACTCGCTCGCGAGCGCCCCGCAGGAGCGGTGGCTCGCGCGGGTGGCGCCCGCCCGCAGCCTCGCGTTCCGGTGCAACTCGAGCCTGTCGCTCGTGGCCGCGGTGAGGGCGGGCATGGGGGTCGCGCTCCTGCCCTGCTTCGTCGCCGCTGCCGACTCCGGGCTCGTCCGGCTCGAGGCGCCCGAACCCGTGCACCACGAATTGTGGATCCTGTTCCACGGCGACCTGGGGAGGACCCCGCGCGTGCGAGCGGTCATCGACTGGGTCGACGGGGTGGTGCAGGCGGCGAGGCCGGCCTTGCTGGGAACCGCGACCTGACCGCCCTGGCAGGCGAGGCCCCCGGGTAAGGGCCGCGGGGTACTCTAGATCGTCGATTCGACTCCTCCCGTGTTGCCCGCATCCGGCGCTCCGGCGAGGCGAAGTCATCCGGCTCTCCGCCGAGCGCTCCGCTGGGTCGTTTCCCCGCTCTTTCGAACCGCGCCTCCGCGGGAACTTGATCTCCCGTCCGTTGCTCTTTTTCGGCGACCCCTTCGACTCGTGTGCGGCTCGAGGGGCATGGGCGGGCGCCCGCGACATACCATTCGTGAAGGTCGCGCGCTTTGGCCTCGAGAGTCTCCCCTTGCCGGGACCGTGTCGCCTTGGGGCTGCCTTGCGGCCCGCAGGGGGACCCGGGTAGAAGCCCGAGGGCACGGCAGAGCACACCACCTGCGAGGGGCCCTCTCCCCCTGCGCTGCCGCGGCGCGTCGTGGCCGGTGCGGCAGGGCGACTCGCCGCTTGCGCAAGAGCGCACCATCTGATTTGAGGAGCCCACGCTGGCAAAGGTGACCCACTCGCCCCCCGCGGTCGAGGGCCAGCGAGCCGGTCGCCGCGCGAAGGGGTCCAGGGATGTCTCAAGCCATCGGGTTGGGGCGGGTGGCGGTGGTCGATCCGGGAGAGGGAGGCCGCCGCGTCATCCGCGCCGTCCGGGAGTTCGTGCGGCTTGGCCGCGCCGACGCCGCCGTGGCCATCCACGGCCCCCTCGAGCGCCACGCCACGCTGCTCCGCGAGGCCGACGAGGCCTTCGAGGGACGGGACCGCCGCGAAGCGATCGCCGCGGCGCGGGCGAGCACGGTGTGGGTGGGCCGGGCGTCGGCGCCAGGCCGGGCGGAGATGGCGGCCTGGTGCGCCGAGAACGGGATTCGTCTCGTGGGACCCCCGGCCGAGGTCCTTCGCCGCGCTAGCGGCCCCGGCGGTCTCAAGGGGGTCGCCGCGGAGCTCGGAGTCGAGCTCCTTGGGCCCTCGCCGGACGGGTCTTTGCGGATCATGGAAGTGGTCGTGGCCCGCGACCTCGAAGGGCGCACCCGGGTCATCGGGATGGGGGACCCTTCGCTGCGGTTAGGCGAGGTGGTCGCTTTCTTCGAGAGCGTCGCCCCGGAACGGTGGTCGGAGCAGGAGCGGCGGGCGGCCGCTCTGGCCGAGCGGGCCTGCCAGGCGGCGGGGTGGGTAGGGGTGGCGGCTGTTCAGGTCGCCCTCGGCACGACGGGGGGGCAGAGGCTCTGTGGACTGCAGCCCATGGCCGCGACGGCCGCGGCCGTCGAGGCGGTCTCGGGTGTCGATTTGGTCCGGCTCGCACTTTCCATCGCGGCGGGGGACGAGCTTCCCTCCGCCCGTTCGCCTGGCGCTGCCTTCGCCGTCGGGGCTCGGATCCTGCCTCGGGGCGCGGAGGGCGACCTCGGTGGGGGCCGCGTCGAACGGCTGCGGCTGCCCACCGACCCGGTGCTCCGGATCGAGGCGGACGTGGACGAGGGCGACCTGTGTCTGCCCGGAGAGCCCGCGGCGACGGTGGTGGCGGTGGGCGACTCGCGCCCGGAGGCGCTGGTGCGCCTTTCCCAGGCGCTCGAGGACGCGGACGTGTTGGTGGGGGGCGGGGGCACGACCAAGGCCTGGACGGCCGCGATCTGCGCCCACCCTGAGGTGGTGACCGGCGTTCCAGGCGACGGGAACGCCGCCCGGGTCGCAAGCCGCGGTGAGGAACTCGTCTCCTCGCGACCCGAGGTGGCGCTCGTCGCTGCCGCCCTCGAGGTGTACGACCTGGAGCTGGCGCTGGAGCGGCAGCGGTTCTTGGCCGAGGCCCGGCGTGGTCGCCCCCGCGTCGGTCCCTCGGCCGGCCGCATCGCCGAGCTCAGACTCGAGGGCCGCCGCTACCGGATCGAGGTGCGGCAGATCGGCCCCACCGCCTATCGCGTGGTGCAGCCCGGCGGTGTCCCCCTCGACATCAGGGTCGAGCGGCTGGCCGGGCGCGAGAAGCGCCTTTCCATGGGCGACCGGCGAATCCGTGTCCTCTCCAGTGTGGAGGGGTTGCAACACCTCGTGGAGATCGACGGGGTTCCGCACGTCATCCAGCGGGAGCCGGCCGGACTCGTGGTCGCGCCCGTGCCGTCGGTGGTGATGGCGATCCCGGTCCATGTCGGCCAGCGAGTGTCGGCTGGGGAGCCGGTGGCCCGGGTCGAGTCGATGAAGGTCGAGGTGGTGGTCCAGGCCCCCACGGCGGGCGTGGTCCGGGAGGTGGTCGCGGTCCCGAACGCCCAGGTGGATGCCGGGACGCCGCTGCTCAGGCTCGAGCCAGAGGACACGGAGCCCGCCGCCGACGCCACCGCCCCGATCGGCCTGCGTTCCCTCCCGCCCCCGGCCCTCGCCACCCCCCGAGAAAGGTACCTCGCCGCCCTGGACGAGCTGCACCGCGACCTCCTGGGCTTCGACGTCGCGCCGTCCGAGTCCCGCCGGCTCGCGTCGCGCTGGGCGGAGCTCTCCGGGGCGGTGGTGAGCGACGACCCCCAGGTCCTCGCCGCCGAGGAGGCCGCCTTCTCGGCCCTGGTGGACTTGCAGTCGCTCTTCAGCCGGACCGCCCGGCGCGACGGTTCCGCCGGCGGAAAGCCGCCGCTCGAGGAGCTGTGGCGATACCTGCACGAGCCCGAGCAGCGAGGCTCCGGCCTCTCCACCGAGTTCGTGGACGGGCTGAGGCGCGCCCTCTCCCATTACGGGGTGGCGCTCGAGTCGCCGGGCCCCGAGCTGGAGAACGCGCTCCTCAGGATCCAGAAGGCTCACGAGCGCGCCAGCGAGCCCTTGGGGCCGGTGCTCGGGATCCTGGAACGGCGCCTCGCCTCGCAGACGCCGGCCCTGGACGAGCGGGGCCCGGAGACGCGCCGATTGCTCGATCGACTCACCGAGCTCGGGCGCGAACTCCATGCCCCCCTCGCCGATCTGGCGGGAGAGCTGCGGTACCAGCGCTTCGACCAGCCTCTGTTCGAGAGGGCCCGGGCCGCCGCCTACGTCCAGGTCGAGAAGGACCTCGCCGCCCTCGCCACCGCCAAGAACGCCGAGCGGGAGGCCATCGTCACCCGGCTCGTCGCCTGCGCCCAACCCCTCGCCACCCTGCTCATCGAGCGGATGTCGAGTGCCGCACCGGCGCTTCGGTCCCGCCTGGTGGAGACCCTCCTGCGCCGCTACTACCGGATCGCGCCGGTGGGGCCGGCCACGGCCCGGGTGGAGGACGGGGTGAGCTGCGCCTCGGCCGAGTACGCCAGCGAGGGGCGCCGGGTCCGGCTCCTCGCCTGCTTCGCGCCGGCCGACTTGGTGGCCGAGGCGGCTCGGGTACTGGCCCGGCTGTCTTCGGAGGCGCCCTCGGAGGTGGAGCTGGCGCTGGAGATCTACCTTTGGAGGCCCGTGCCGGTCGGGTCGGTCGAGGAGCGGGTGGAGCGGGCCAGGGGCGCGCTGGTCGGGGCCCTGTTCACCCGTCCGGTCCGCCGGGTGGCGGTGGCCGCGGCCGTGCCCGGTCACGGTCTGGGGCGCCAGTCGAGCCAGGAGCACTTCACGTTCCGCGGAGGTCCGGGCGACTTCGTGGAGGACCGCCGCTACCGTGGGATCCACCCCATGCTGTTCCGGCGCATGCAGCTGGCCCGCCTCTCCAAGTTCGAGCTGGAACGCCTGCCCTCGGTCGAGGACGTGTTCCTGTACCTGGGGGTGGCCCGGGACAACCCCAAGGACGAGCGGCTGTTCGCGGTGGCCGAGGTCCGGGACCTCACTCCGGTGCGCGATACAGCGGGACAGGTGGTTCAGCTTCCCCACCTGGAGCGCATGTTGCACGAGGCCCTGGCCGGTATGCGCCGTTTCCAGGCGCACCGCTCGCCCGACAAGCGCCTCGAGTGGAACCGGGTGTTGCTCACCGTGGAGCCGCCCCTGCTCCTCTCCCGCGAGGAGATCCGGAGCCTGGCGGAGCGGCTCGCCCCGGAGACGGAGGGGCTCGGGCTCGAGGTGGTGCTCATCGACGCGCGCGTGCCCGATCCGTTCACCGGCGCGCTCCGCAGCACCCTCCTCCGCGTGCACACCACCGGCAGCGGAGTCTCTATCCGCTACGACGTCCCCACCGATCGACCGCTGGAGCCGCTCGGGGAGTACCAGCAGCGGGTGATCCAGCTCCGACGGCGCGGGCTCACCCATCCCTACGAGCTGGTGCGGATGATGGCCCCTCCGGCCGACTCCGAGACCGGGGTGCCGCCGGGCGAGTTCGAGGAGCACGACCTCGGCGCCTCCGGCGCCCTGGTTCCGGTGAAGCGGGCGGCGGGGAAGAATTCCGCCAACGTGGTGGTGGGGGTAGTGAGGAACTTCACCGACCGCTACCCTGAGGGTCTGTTCCGGGTGGCGCTGCTCGGCGACCCGAGCCGCTCCATGGGCTCGCTGGCCGAGCCCGAGTGCCGGCGCATCCTCGCCGCCCTGGACCTGGCGGAGAGGCTGCGCGTGCCGCTGGAGTGGTTCGCCGTCTCGGCCGGGGCGAAGATCTCGATGGAGAGCGGCACCGAGAACATGGACTGGATCTCCCGCGTCCTCCGCCGGATCGTCGAGTTCACCCAGGGCGGGGGAGAGGTGAACGTGGTCGTCGCCGGCATCAACGTGGGGGCGCAGCCCTACTGGAATGCCGAGGCCACCATGCTCATGCACACCCGGGGGATCCTGGTCATGTGCCCAGGCTCGGCCATGGTGCTCACCGGCAAGGAGGCACTCGAGTACTCGGGCAGCGTCTCCGCCGAGGACAACCAGGGGATCGGAGGCTACGACCGGATCATGGGGCCGAACGGGCAGGCGCAGTACCGCGCCGGGAGCCTCGCGGAGGGCCTCCAGATCCTGCTCCGCCACTACGAGCACACCTACGTCGCCCCCGGGGAGCATTCCCCCCGGCGAGCGCCCACCCGGGATCCCATCGACCGGGACGTGCAGACCTCCCCCCACGGGCCGGTCGGAGGGGCTGGCTTCGAGACGGTGGGGGACATCTTCAGCCCGGAGAAGAACCCCGATCGCAAGAAGCCCTTCGACATTCGCGCGGTCATGGCGGCGGTGATCGACCAGGACCATCCGTGGATGGAGCGCTGGCGGGACCTACGGGGCGGCGACACCGGGGTGGTCTGGGACGCGCACCTCGGGGGCTGGCCGGTCTGCCTCCTCGGCATCGAGGCCCGTCCCTTGCCCCGCCTCGAGTTCGTGCCCGCCGACGGGCCCGAACTGTGGAGCGCCGGGACCCTCTTCCCCCAGTCCTCGAAGAAGCTGGCTCGGGCCATCAACGGCGCCTCGGGCGTCCGGCCGGTGGTGGTGTTGGCCAACCTCTCCGGCTTCGACGGCTCCCCCGAGTCGATGCGGCGGCTCCAACTCGAGTATGGCGCCGAGATCGGGCGGGCGGTGGTCAACTTCCGCGGCCCCTTCGTGTTTTGCGTCGTCTCCCGTTACCACGGGGGCGCCTTCGTGGTGTTCTCCAAGGCGCTCCGCGAGGACATCGAGGTGGTGGCGGTGGAGGGAGCGCGGGCCTCCGTCATCGGCGGCGCGCCCGCGGCTGCGGTGGTCTTCGCGCGCGACGTAGAGAGCCGGGCCCGCAACGATCCGCGGGTGGTCGCCGCCCAGGAGGCGGCCCGCGCCAGCGGGTCAAGGCTGCGCCTCGCCGAGGTCTTGAACCAGGTCCGGTCCGAGAAGGTGGGCGAGGTGGCGGAGGAGTTCGACTCCGTGCACACGGTCGAGCGCGCGCTGAAGGTCGGCTCGCTCGATCGGATCATTCGTCCCGCCGAGATCCGCCCGTACCTCGTGGCCGCGGTGGAGAGGGGGATCGCCCGGTACCGATAGTGAACGGGATGGAGCGCCAGGTGGGCGGCGAGCGGCAGCCCCTGTGGGGGGCTGGCCCCATGACCCGAGCGGGCCAGGCTCGGGACGGCGACCAGCGAGGCTCCACCTCCCCCACGTTGCCGAGGAGGAGCCGGAGCCGGGGACACCGTGTCGGTCCGCCTGGGAGCGCGTGCACTGCGCCCCCCGAGCGGCCGCTCGCCGCAGGCGTGAGTGCGGCTCGAGGTGAACGGCCGCGGCATCCCCGGGCGGCGGCGGAACGTATCTTCGATCCGTTCTTCTCGCTCCGGCTGGGCTTAAGCTGGCGTCGCTCGACGTCACGGTGCTGGAGGAACCGGGCGGGCTTCGCAAGCAGGTTGTCCTCCGCCAGCCCGTCCACCCGGATCGGCTCTCCACCGGCCACTCGACCAGCGACGCGATAGCCGAGTCGGTCGGCGCCGGAGACGCCGTTCCCTTCCGAGCGGCTCTTCTCCCGTTGCACCGCTGCCCCGACCCCGCCATCATGCCTCCGTGTCCGGAGACGACCCGCGTCGGCACCGTCGCCACAAGATACGGATCGCCATCGAGCTCGGCGCGAGTGGCCGGCTCGAGGACTGGGTGGCCGAGGACGTTTCTCCGGGGGGCCGCCAGGTCGGCGCCCAGCTCCCGCTGCAGCAGGGCGAGCTCGTCCGGGTCCGGTTCCGACCCGACCGCCTCTCCCACCAGCCCGGCGGAGCGGCGACGGTGGCCTGGGCCACGCGCGATCCGCCCCACCGCGTGGGCCTTAGGCACTCGGGCTCCACCGAACGAGCAGATGCTGAGCTTCCTGCGGTCCTTGCTCGGCCCCGCGCAACTCCTCATCCGGAATCCCTGAGATGAATCGCTCCTTTCTCCTGGGTGCCGCCGTCGGCCTGTCGGCCGGCCTTCTCGTCGCGGTTGTCTCCTTCCAGATCGGTCGCGCCGGGCGGCTCAGCCGGGAGAGCGAGGCCGTGGTGGCGGCCCCCGCCTCCTCGCCATCGGCCCCGGCCGCCGCTCCGCCCGATTCGAGCGGCGCCGTCCCCCTTGACGCGAGCGAGAGGATCGCCACCGCTCGCACCGTGGTCGAGCACGATCCCCAGAACCTGGAAGCCTGGGTCGACCTGGGAAACCTGTACTTCGACACCCACCAGCCCCAGAAGTCGATCGAGGCCTACGGGCATGCCCTGGAGATCAAGCCCGACAGCCCCGACGTGTTGACCGACCAGGGCGTCATGTTCCGGGCGCTGGGGGCGTACGACAAGGCCATCGCCAACTTCGAGAAGGCCAACCGGATTTCTCCCGGTCACCTGCAGAGTCTCTACAACCTCGGCGTGGTGTACGCGTTCGACCTCCGGGACATCCCCAAGGCCGAGGAGGCCTTTAACCGCCTCATCCAGATCGCCCCCACGAGCGAGAACGCGAACCAGGCCCGGCAGGCCCTGGCCCAGCTGCGCAAGAATTGAAGGGGCCTGGCCGGAAGCCCTTGACGGAATTCCCACGCCCGCCGACCGTGTGACCATGATCCCCGAGCCTGCCTTCAGGGCGCGTTCTCTGGCGCTGGTCGAGCGCCAGACCACCCCTGCCACGGTCCCGCTCGTCCCGGAGATCGTGCTCCTCCAGTCCGGGGAACTGGACGCGCTCTGGCAGGCGACGGGACGGGAGGACCCGCCCTACTGGGCCTTCCCCTGGGCCGGAGGCCAGGCGCTCGCACGGCACATCCTCGATCACCCCGAGATTGTGAGAGGGCGGTGGGTGGTGGACTTCGCCTCGGGCAGCGGGTTGGTCGCCATCGCCGCGGTTCGGGCCGGTGCGGCCGGGGTGCTGGCCCTCGACCGGGATCCGTTTTGCGAGGCGGCGGTGGCCCAAAACGCCGCCCTGAACGGTGTGAGCGTGCCGTTCCGCGCCGGAGACGCGGTCGGCGCGAACCTGCCCCGGTGCGACGTGTTGCTCGCCGGGGACGTATTCTACGAGCGCGGGCTGGCGGAGTCCGCCTTGGCCTTTTTCCGCTCCCTGCGAGCGGGCGGGGTACGCGTCCTGGCCGGAGATGGTTGCCGGGCCTACGCCCCGAGAAACCGGTTCGAGGTGCTGGGTTGGTACGACGTACCCACGAGCGAAATCATCGAGGATGCCCGCCTGAGACGGGCGCGAGTTCTGGAGATCGTTTGCCAATGAGAGTGGCTCTTTCGGTCGTCGTCTGTGGCAACGTGACTCTCGACCGCGTCCCGGGCGGTTTCGCACCCGGTGGGCCAGCCTACTACGCAGGACAGGCCTGGCATGCGTTGGGCGCGGAGGTGCGCGTCTTCACCTCCGTGGCCTCTGGCTACCCTCCCGAGGCGCTTCGCGGCCTGGAGACGGAGGTGGTCTCCTCGCCCTCCACCACCGTGTTCCACAATCGGTATGCGGCCGACGGGACCCGTACGCAGCGGGTCGAGGCGCAGGCGATGTCTCTCGCCCCTCGCAATCTTCCGCCCGGATGGCGCCGGCCGGACGTGCTCCACCTCGTTCCGGTTCTGTCGGAGGTCGACCCGAGCGCCTTTCGCGCCGCGCTCCGCCCCCGGCTCACTGGACTCTGCGCCCAGGGGCTCGTCCGCGTCGTCGGAGCGGACGGCACGGTCACCCAGCCGCCCTGGAACCCGGAGCCGGCCATGCTCTCTGCGGTGGACGTGGTCGTCCTGAGCGAGGACGATCTGCGGGGCCAGGGCGACCTCTTATCGCGCCTGGCCCGGGTAGTCCCGGTCGTGGCATTCACCCGCGGTGCCCAGGGCTGCGACATCATCGTCCGCGGGCGCACCACCCACGTGGGCGTCTTCCCAGTGCAGGAGGTCGATCCCACGGGCGCCGGAGACGTGTTCGCCGCGGGTTTCCTGCACTCCCTGGCGCAGGGTGCCGCGCCTCCCGAGGCGGCGCGCCTCGGTGCCGCGGCTGCGTCCTTCGTCGTCGAGGCACCCGGTGGCACGAATCTCCCCCAGGTCCGGGGGGCCTTCGCGCGCGCGGAGCGAATCTCCATCCTGGGATGAGCGGTTGGGGCTCGCGAGGCTTCCCCCAGGCGGCTCGATCACCGAGGAAGCGCAGCTCGCCGCAGGACCAGAGTCGCGCCTCGGACCGGCCTCGAACTCGAGGATCCGCCCTTGTCCCTCGAGTCCCCCGGTCGCGCGACCCTCATGCGGGTGAGCAAGTCCGGCGAGGGCGTCCCGGTTCGCTCGCCGGACACGACTCGCTGCAGACGCCGCCCAAGGGGGCCCCCGAGGTGGGTCGAGCCTCGTCAGTTCAGGTAGCGGGGCTGGCGGCGGGGAGCCGGGGGTTCGCTGATCCCGGAGAGTTCCAGGCCTTGGCGCGTGAGGAGGTAGCGCACCGTTCCATTTCCCCGTTCCGTCTCAAGGCTCGCCTCGAAGACCGGTCCCGTGATCGACCCGAGCTGCACCGTTTTGCGGAGGTTCACGACCCGGCCGGTGACGAGGTCTCCGGCGACCTGGCCGGTGGGTTCGTCACGCCGGTATAGCTCGAGGGCGGCCTCGTGGAGGAGCGCTGCCAGCGGCGCCGACAGGGAAACGGTCGAGAAGAGCACCGAGATGAGGGTCCAGCGCGAGGTCCCTTGGTCGGCCATCCACTGGATTGTACTCCGATCGCGGGAAGGCGGGTCGCACGCGCCCGCTCGCATGGATCTCTCGGGCGATCGGGCGGCCGGCCACGCAGGGCCAGGCCGCTCTTCGCCCAGGTACTTCGCCTTTGACGAGAGGACAGGCCCGCCCGCAGTCCTTGCGGGTACGTCGCTTCCTTACCATCTGCTGGCCCGCCTGGCCGAATACGAGCTCTCCTCCTGCCGGCGAACGGTCTCAGTCGCCCTTGCAGCTCGCCCTGGAGAACGCGGAGATCGGAGCGACCTGGTCGAGGAAAGCGCGCGCCCACCCCGCAGGCGGCTCATCGGGTGAGCCCGCCTCGACCGAGCCACTCGAGCACCATCCCCGCCGCCACGTTCACCGCCGTATCGACCCGCAGGACGCGCGCTCCGAGTGAGAAGGGTGCGAACCCGTGCGCCTCGAGGAGGTGCGCCTCGTAGGCCGTGAAGCCTCCCTCTGGCCCCACCGCAAGGGCCACCTCTCCCGCGGGAGGGGGGTGACGAAGCCCACCGGTGCTCGGATGGGCGAGGATGCGAGCCCTGGCCGGGAGGAGAAGGTCGAGCTCGTCTTCCAAGAGCGGCTTGAAGAGGCGCCGGACCACCACCTCCGGGAGGATCGTGTCCCGCGCCTGCTCGAGGCCGAGCAAGAGCTCGGCACGGATCGCCGCCGGACGGAGGCTCGGCGAGCCGAAATAGCTGCGCTCCACCTTGTAGCTCCCACAGAGGACGAGCCGCTTCACCCCCAGGGACGCGGCCGACTGGAGGACTCGCCGTAGGATCTTGGGCCTGGGGAGCGCGAGGAGGAGCTGCAGGGGTACGGGGGGCGGAGGCTCCTCTTCGAGCCGTGGGCGAAGGACGAGCTCCTCTTCGCCCGCCGAGATCACCTCGGCCTCGCCCATCCGGCCGCCGACCACGCCCACCCGGATCCGCTGTCCGCGCGCGGCGCGGAGCACCTCCCGAACGTGCCGAGCCTTTGGGCCCGCGAGCCGCGCCGTTCCGTCCCCGGACAGCTCCTCCGGCTCGAGCAAGAGCAGGTTCACGAGCCCAAGGATCGCACGGGGCACTGCGGCGTGCGTTCCTTTCGAGGCGGGGTGATCTCCTGACCTTCGAGAAATGTGGCTCCCTCTCTCACCGGGCGGCGCGCAGGCGAAGGTGGACGGGTGGGAGCCGACGACGGCCGACGGGGAGGGCCTTTGCCCTCGCAAAACGCCCATCTCGAGCACCTACGCGCTGCGCGAGGCCCTTCGCCTCGTGGCGGAGGAAGCGCTCGATGAGCGCTTCTCCCGCCGCCGCAGGCATTTCGGCCTCTCTCATGGCCGGCCTCACCGCGCCCGGCTTCACCGGCGAGGGGCACTGCCTGTCCACCCCGATCTTCTCGAGTCCCGCCGGTGTGGACGAGGGAGACGAGCGGCCGAGATTGCTCGCCGAGCACGGCGTCGAGATGGGCGGTAGGCTCGGGCTCCTTGTCGGGCCAGGCTAAGGAGGCCCGCGTGGGCGCGCGCCCCAGAACGCGCGGGCGCTTTGGCAACCCTCGATTTGAGCGCAGTCTCCCCGGACGCTTCCCGTACACGGGGACGGCCCTCTTGGCGGGGATGGCTCACTACGCGGGCGCCTGCCCCTCGAACAGCACCCCGCCCTCGAGGACCCGGCGTATCCCGTCGAGCAGGGCGGTATACGCGACCGGCTTGCCGAACGCACCAATCGCCCCTGCAGCGACGAGCTCGGTGCGTCCGCCCTCGTAGGCGGAGAGCCCGATCGCGGGGACGGTGCGGAGGCGGTCGTCCGTCGAGAGCCGCAGGGCGCGTATGAGATCCGCGCCGCTCATCCCCGGCATGACGTGGTCCACCAGGCACAGGTCGGGCGGTGCCAGGCGAGCCACCTCCAGCGCCTCCTCGCCCGACTCGGCCGGGATGGCGACGTAACCCTCCCCCTCGAGCACCTGCGCGAGCAACGTACGCAGGGTCTCGTTGTCCTCCACGACGAGGATCCGGGCAGACCGTGCCACACCTTTGCCTACTCCGCCTTTCCCGATACCGGTATCCCTTGGCTCCCCGACCCCGAAACGGGAAGAACCGCCCTTTGCGCGCCACCTTCCGCGGCTCCCGCCCCGCCGGTGCCCTTGGCCCAACCCCGTCCGCCTCCCTAATTTCCTTACCGGGCGGGGAGAAGGTCGATGACGCAATGCGTGGTTCGGAGGTGTCGGGTCCGTTCGCCGCCGCTTTAGCGGCTTTGATTAGGCGGGTTGCCGGGTGGCTCGCGGGGATGCGGTCGGGTCTCCGCGCCCGGGCCCGGACGCGGCTGGAGAACGAGAGGAGGTGGGGCCGGCTCTCGCGCTCCCTCGTCGAGGCGGAGCTTTCCGCCCGGCTGGCCGTGCGTTCGGGCGTCCGACTCGACGATTTCGTGCGCTCGAGGGTGGCTCGGTACGTCACGAGCCTTCCCGTGCCACTCGAGGAGCTCGGCGTCGACGTGAGCGTCGAGGGGGGGGAGGCGGTCATCCGGGTCCTCGCCACCCGACCCGAGCCCGCCGCGGCGCCTGCTCCCTCGCGGGCGACGCAGGACGAGGTCGCTTCCGCCCGGTCCGATCTCGCCTCCGCCGCCGAACGCGTCGCCTCGGCGAGGGCCCACCTCGAGGGAGTGGCGCGCAAAGTGGCCGACGATCTCGCGAGCGGGAAGATCCCTTCCGCCCCGGGGCAGGTGGACGCCTCCATCGAGCAGTGCGGCCGGCCCCCCGTGCCCCATCCCGCTCCTTTGCTCCTCCTCCGGGGCCTCTCGTTCGCCCTGCTCGCCTCCACCGCTCACCGCATGGCCGGGCCCGCTCTCTCTGCAGGCCTCTCCCTCGACGCCCTCTCCCGCGCCCTGGCGCGGGATCCCCTCGCGATCGTGGCGAGCGCCCTGTTCGGCCTGGGGGCCGCGGTCTCGGTGTATGCGTTCCTCTGCGTGGCCGTGGAACGGGGGGAGGAGCTCGTCCGGGTACTCTCCGAGGCCCGACGTCCGGCCCTTCTCGGCGCGGCCGTGGGCTCCGCCCTCCTCCTCGCCGTCGCGGTGGCGCTCATGGCGATCCGGCCTGGCCTGCTCGCCGGTCCGTTCCTCCTCGTCTGTGTGCCCCTCGCGAGCGTCCTCCTCGCCCGGCAAGCCGATCGCCTCGAGTCCTCTCGGACCAAGGCGGCCCTCGCCGCGCTCGACTGGGATCGGGAGCGGATCCGGGAGGCGGGGGAGCGCGCTCGCCGCCTCGAGGTCCTCTCCGCCGCCGAGGAGGACCTTTCCTCGGCGCTGGGCGACCATGGCCGGGCCGAGGGCGCCCTTCGAGCGATCGAGCGGCGCGTCGCAGAGGAGGCGCGCGAGGCCGAGCTCGCGGAGTCCGAGTGGGCCCGAAACCTGGAGCGGCTGGCGGAGACCCTTGCCGCCTCCCTGGAGCTCGACCGCTACGCCTTCGTGCGCCGTGCCTCGGCCCGGGCCCATGCCGCGACCGAGATCCGTCCCCTCCGGTCGCGGCCGGCGCCGCTCGATCCCGCGGTGAGCGGGCGCCTCGAGGCCGCGAGCTAGTCGCCCGGCCGCGCGACGGTCAGGCCTGGTCCCGAACCGCCGCCTCGAGGAGGTCGCGGAGCACGGCCGCGTTGCTGTGGCGCTCGTCGCGCGACCCGTAGACGAGGGTGACCGTTCCGCGGGCGGCCTTGCGCTCGAGCTCGGCCAGTGCGGCCGCCGCGGGTCCGGCCCGGAGCTCCCGGGCGTACCGCCGGCCGAATTCCGCGAACCGCGCCGGGTCGTGCCCGAACCAGCGACGGAGGGCGGAGCTCGGCGCCAGCTCCCGGACCCAGGCGTCGAGGCCTAACCGTTCCCGGCGCACCCCGCGCGGCCAAAGCCGGTCCACCAGGACCCGGTACCCGTCGGCCGCCTCCGGCTTCTCGTAGGCTCGCTTCGTCCGGACCGGGCTCACGCCAGGCCTTCAGTCTGGGAGCCAGGTGCGGTCCGCTCCCCCCGGCGGGCCTCGATGGTGGCGAGGAGCTTCGCGAACGGCTCCTCGAACAGGCGGAGCCCCTCCGAAAGGAGATCCCCCGCCACCTCGTCGAGGGAGATCCCCAGAGCTCCCAGCTCCGAAAGCGCGCGGTGCGCCCCCTCCACGTCCGACTCCAGGGTGGGATGGACCCGGCCGTGGTCGCGGAAGGCCGTGAAGGTGGCGGGCGGCATGGTGTTCACGGTCTCGGGACCGATCAGCTCCTCGACGTACATGACGTCGCGGTACCGCGGGTTCTTGGTGCTGGTGCTCGCCCAAAGGAGCCGCTGGGGTCGGGCCCCGGCGGCGGCCAGGCGGGCAAAGCGTCCGTCCGCGGTGCGCGCGCGCCAGTCCTGGTACGCCAGCTTGGCGTTGGCGATCCCGATCGTGCCCCGAAGGGCCAAGGCGCGCTCCCGCCCCTCCCTGGAGGTCGAGGCGGCGGCGAGCTTCTCGAGCCTCCCGTCCACGAGGGTGTCGACCCGCGAGACGAAGAAGCTCGCCACGCTTGCCACCCGGGAGAGGTCCCGCCCGCGTGCGGCCCGGTCCTCGAGCGCGGCCTCGTACGCCTCCGCCACCCGGGCGTAGGCGGCTCGCGAGAAGAGAAGAGTCACGTTCACGTTGACGCCCTCTGAGAGGAGCGACCGGATCACCGGAGCCGACTCGGGCGTCCCGGGGATCTTGACGAGCACGTTCTCGCGGGCGAGCTCCCGGAAGAGCCTCCGGGCCTCGGCCATGGTCCCGGCCGCATCGTGGGCGAGGACCGGGGAGACCTCCAGGCTCACGTACCCGTCGCGCCCGGCGGTCCGGTCGTACACCGGCCGGAGCAGGTCGGCCGCGGCCCGGATGTCCTCGATGGCCAGGGTCTCGTAGATGGCCTTGGCGTCGAGGTCATGGCGCGGGGCCAGCCTCGCAAAGGCGGCCTCGTAGTCCTGACCATTTTCGGCGATCGCCTTCTCGTAGATGGCCGGGTTGGTGGTGAGGCCGGTGAGACCGTCCTCCTCGATGAAGCGGGCCAACTCGCCCGAGACGAGGATGCCCCGGCGCAAGCTGTCGTACCAGACGCTCTGGCCACTTTGAGAGAGCTCTCGGAGCGGGTTCGTCACGGTACACCTCCTCGAGAGGAGTTCTAAGACGCGGGGACCCAGGGAGCCCTGCCTCGGAGGTAGCCTATTGGGCCCAAGAAAGCCGCCTCGGTCGCGGGGCCCTCGATAGGGCCGGGCGACCCGTCTCGCCTGGTGCAGACCGTTCGCCGCGGACGAGTGGTTTCACTTTGAGATAACGACCGAGGGAGCGAACGGTGCCTGGCGCACCGGCGCTAGCCTGGATCCCGGGATGGACGAGGGCGCGATCCTTTCGGTTGGCTCTCCCCCATCGCCCCGGGAGGGGTCCGGCTCCACGCGCCGCGACCCACCGGATCGGTCCATGGCGCCATGGAGGGCTCGCCCCTTTCGACCGGCGCGGGCGCCCACGGGGCGGGCCCGTCGCCCAATGCGCTCTGGCCGTTGGCAGCGGACTGGAGGAGGATAGCCCACCCGGGAGCCCGCATGACCGACCGACGGAGCGGCATCCTCTTCCATCCGACCTCCCTTCCCGGTCCGCACGGCGCTGGAGACCTGGGCGCCGCTGCCCACCGATTCGTGACCTGGCTGGCGCAGGCAGGTCAGCGGATTTGGCAGGTCCTCCCGCTCGGTCCGACCGGCTACGGCGACTCGCCCTACCAGGCCCTGTCCTCGCGGGCTGGCAACCCGCTGCTCGTCTCGCTCGAGGTCCTGCGCAACGAGGGCTGGCTCTCCGACGCCGACCTCGCCGGGGCCCCCGCCACCTCGCCCGACACCGCCGCTCTCGACCAGGCGCTCACCTGGAAACGATCCCGGCTCTCGCGCGCGGCTCTGTCGTTCCGGGCGCGGGCTGGTGCGGAGCCCCGAGCGGACCTGGAGGACTTTCGAGCGCGCGAAGCGAGCTGGGTGGAGGACTGGGCGCTGTTCTCGGTTTTGAAGGATGTGCACAGCGGGGCTCCCTGGACCGCCTGGCCCGAGCCCCTGGCTCGTCGCGACCCCCAGGCGCTGGTTGAGGCCAGGGATCGCCACGCGGCCGGGATCGAGGCGGCGATCTTCACGCAGTGGTGCTTCTTCCGGCAATGGGAAGCACTCCGCGCCCGCTGCCGCGCCCTCGACATCGCCCTTGTCGGCGACGTCCCCATCTACGTCGCTCACGACTCCGTCGAGGTGTGGTCCCGGCCCGACCTCTTCGAGCTCGCCCCCTCGGGAGAGCCGGTCGCCGTGTCGGGCGTACCGCCCGATTACTTCAGCGAGACCGGCCAGCGGTGGGGAAATCCCCTTTACGACTGGGCCCGGGTGGCGCTCGAGGGCTACACCTTCTGGGTCCAGCGCGTGCGCGGAACCTTGGCTCTCGTGAACCGGATCCGGCTCGACCACTTCCGCGGGTTCGAGGCGTACTGGCGGATCCCCGCCGCCTGCCCCACCGCGGTCGAGGGTGCCTGGGTCCCGGGGCCGGGGGCCTCGCTCTTCGAGGCGCTGGAACGCGCCCTCGGCCCCCTGCCCTTCATCGCCGAGAACCTCGGGGTGATCACGCCGGGAGTGGAGGCGCTCCGCCGCCGGTTCGGATTCCCGGGCATGGCGGTGTTGCAGTTCGCATTCGGCAACGACCCGCAGGCGGCGACCTTCAGGCCGCACAATTACTCCCGCGATCTCGCCGCCTACACCGGGACGCACGACAACGACACCACCATGGGCTGGTGGGAGGGAGGAGCGGAGGGCAGCGTCCGGACCGCCGCCGACGTAGAGGCGGAGAAGGCGCTGGCCCGCGAGTACCTCGGAACCGACGGCCGCGAGATGAACTGGGTCCTCATCCGGACCCTGCTCGCGTCGGTGGCCGACACGGTGATCTTCCCGATGCAGGACGTCCTCGGGCTCGGAAACATCGCCCGCATGAACCGCCCCGCCACCCTGGGGGGCAACTGGCGGTGGCGGGCGCGAGAGGAAGCGTTCACCGCGCCGCTCGCCGGCCGGCTGGCGCGCCTCGCGAGGATCACCGACCGCTAGAGGCCTGGCCGGCAACCGTCTCGCCTTCCCTCCGAGAGGCTCCCGGGCCCCCTCCGCGAGTCCCCGCCCCATTCGGCGGGGGCCGACGCCTCTTTGCAAGGATCCTGGAGCCCTCCGCTAGTCGCTCGCGCCCACGCGGATCCGGAGCTTCACCTCCCCTCCCCGGCCCTCGGCGGTCCGCTAAACACTCGCGAAGCGGAACACTGTCCCCACCCGAGCCTCCTTGGTCTGGGCGGCGGCCACTTCAGGGGCACCGGTTCGATCGGGATACCGATGAGCACCGCCCACACGCCCGGCCAAAGAGCTCGCACCGGCCCTTTCGACCGAGGGGCTCCCACCCGCTTCGAACACGACGTCGTCCGACCTTTCTCGAGCGGCCGGACCCTCCTCGCCCGCGCTCTCTCACCCGCGCGCACCCGGGCGCGCCGGCCCGCGGGAAGCGACCGCGCGGAGCTCGGGGAAGAACCTCCGCATGGCCGGGGTGAGGATGAGCTCGTAGGGGACGTACTCGATCCGCTCGGATCGGTGGGCCCCGGGGCTCGCGAAGATCTCGTAGGCCTTCTGCATCATGAGCTCGGGGTTCTGCTTGATGGCGGCCATGCGAAGGTCGACGAGGAGATTCATCATGGGGTGGTAGTCGAAGACGCCGTAGTGGACCGGGCGGCAGGGCTCCGGAGAGCCCCCGAAGTACCGGACCAGCCCGTCCATGGCCACGAGGGAGTTCACGAAGATGCCCCCGATGTCCGACCTGTTCCTGAACAGGAGCTCGATCTTCCGGTAGGCCGAATCGGAGTCGAAGAGGGTCTCGACGAACAGGTCGTCGGCGTAGCGGATGCCGCGCTCCGCCAGGGCGGTCCTGAACCCCTCCAGGCGCAGCCTCGTGACCACGTGGTCGGCCATCCCCCCCACGTAATACACCCGCCCCTTCCGCCCGGCCGCCCGGAGGGACTCGAGAAGCATGCGAGTGAGCACCAGGCTGGCGTCCAGGTTGTCGGTGGCGACGGTGTGCTTCCCGCTCTGCTGCGCATCGAGTACGATCTGCCGCGCCCCGGCGAGGCTGCATAGTTCCGCGACGTCCTCGAGGGCGGTGGGGTTGGCGGTGAAGACGCACTCCACGTTCTGCGAGAGGAAGTAATTGACCGTGTCGATCTCCTCCTTGCGGTCATAGTTGGTCACGGTGATGAGGGCGATCTTCTGGTCTCGCCGGGCCAGCCGCTCGAAGGTCTCCGCCATCTCGCTGAAGAAGCGGTTGTTCAGGGTCGGAACCATGAGCCCGAGGATGTTGGTGGCTCGGTTCCTCAGGCTCCGTGCGTGCAGGTTGGGCTGGTAATTGTGCTCCTTGGCCGCCGCCAGGATGAGGTCCCGCGTCTCCGCCGAGATGTTGAACTCCGCGGCCCTGCGGTTCAGCACCATGCTCACGGTGGTGATGGAGTAGCCGGTCAGGGCGGCGATGTGCTTGAGCGAGGTCCGCCCCTTCGCCGCCTGCTCGCTCTCCCGCCCGCGGTTGCCCTTCCCCATGCGACAAGATGTTACCGCGCCAAAGGCCCGCTGACCTTTCCCACCGGCCCGCTCAAGGAAACACTGGGCTCCGATCGATGCGCCGGGTAGGTTCTTCGGAAAGAGCGGAGTGTTGAATGCGGCGATCCGCTCCGCGGAGACAATCGCCCTGGCGAGGCGCCGGGTTCTCTCGAGGGGGAGTGGGCCGGCCGCCTTTGGGGCGAGGCCCTCCCTCGAAAGGCGCGACCGAGGATGGCCCCCGAGGGGTCATGACCCGCAGCGGGCTCGCGCAGCCCGCCGCAGCCGGATGAGGGACCCGGGACCGTGGAGGTGAGCATGGCAGCCATCGGAAAGCAGGTGACGCATGACGTCGTGGCCCTCAACGCTTCCGACTCAATGCGCGAGGCTGCGCGCGTCATGGAGGAGCGGCGGATCGGCTCGGTGGCGGTGAAGGATGGCGGCCGGATCGTCGGCCTCGTCACGGAGCGCGACCTCATGCGAACCGTGTGTGTCCTGGGCAGAGACCCCGGCTGGCCCATCCGGGAAGCGATGCGAGCCGAGATCCCGCGTGTCCAGCCCTCCACGACAGAGTCAGAGGTCGCGTCGGTCATGCGCGATCACACGACTCGCCACCTCCTCGTCGAGGAGGGCGGGACCGTGGTGGGCGTGATCTCGATGAGGGACATCATCCAGCTCATGCTCGACGAGAAAGAGCACCTCATCGGTCAGCTGCACTCGTATATCGAGGGGCGATAGCGGCCCCGGGGGCCCCTCCAGGGATCTTCTCCACGCCCACTTCCACGCATACTCGCTTGGTACCCTGGAGGGCTACCGAGCATGCGCATCGCTGTGCTTCGAGAGTCGGCCACGGGGGAGAACCGCGTCGCTCTCGTCCCGGAGAACGTGGTCCGCCTTTTAAAGGGGGAGGGGGGCCACGAGGTCCGGGTCGAGCAGCAGGCGGGGCAGGCGGCCGGCTTCTCCGACGAGGCCTACAGGGCAGCCGGTGCGGCCGTGGCCTCGGCTCAAGAGGTCGTCCTCGGGGCCACGGTGGTGGCGCTGGTCGGACCTCCATCCGTGGAGCAGGCAGACCTGCTCCCGCCCGGGTCGTTCCTCGTCGGTCTCCTCGCCCCGCATCGGCAGAGGCCGCTTTTCGAGCGGCTGGCAGGCCGTGGCGTGAACGCGCTCGCCATGGAGCGAGTGCCCAGGATCACGCGCGCACAGCCCATGGACGCGCTCTCGTCGCAGGCCACGCTCGCCGGCTACAAGGCCATCCTGCTCGGCGCCTCGGCCCTGTCCAGGATCCTCCCCATGATGACCACCGCCGCCGGGACCTTGGCGCCGGCCCGAGCCTTCGTCATCGGCGCCGGAGTGGCGGGCCTGCAGGCCATCGCCACCGCCCGGCGCCTGGGCGCGGTGGTGTCGGCGTTCGACGTCCGGCCGGCCGTGAAGGAGCAGGTCCAGTCGCTCGGTGCGACCTTCGTCCAGGCCTCGGCGATCGCGGCGGAGGGCGCGGGCGGCTACGCCCGGGAGCTCGCAGAGGAGGACCAGGCGCAGGTGCTCGAGGCGGTCGGGAGGCACGTCCGGGAGGTGGACCTGGTCGTGACCACGGCGGCCGTTCCCGGCCGGCCGGCACCGCGCCTGCTCACCGCCGACATGGTCCGTTCCATGCGACCCGGCTCGGTGATCGTGGACCTGGCGGCGGAGGCAGGAGGGAACTGCGAGCTCACCCGGGCCGGCGAGACGGTGCGCGAAGGGGGGGTCGTCATCATCGGGGCGACGAACCTGCCCAGCTCCGTGCCCTTCCACGCGAGCCAGATGTATGGGCGGAACGTCCTCGCCCTCTTGCTCGCACTCTTTCGGGAGGGGCAGTTCGCCGACAAGGACGAGATCGCGATGGCCATGCTGGTCGTCCACCAGGGAAAGGTCCTTCTCTAGCCATGCACGGCACGAGCTTCCTCGAGCTCTACGTCTTCGTCCTGGCGGGGTTTGTCGGGTTCTTCACCATCACCCGCGTGCCGGCCCTGCTCCACACGCCGCTCATGTCGGCCACCAACGCCATCAGCGCCATCTCGCTCGTGGGATCGCTCGTGCTGGCGGGAGCGGATCGGGGCCCGTTGCCCACCCTGCTCGGGTTCGTGGCCGTGACCTCGGCCACGATCAACGTGGTGGGCGGTTTCATCATCACCGACCGCATGCTGAAGATGTTCAAGCGGGCGGACCGCCGGCCGGCGAGCGCGCCGCCGGGGGCGGGGGGAAAGAAGTGAGTCCGCGCACCCTCGTGATCGAGGCCGCCTACGTCCTCTCCTCGATCCTCTTCATCCTCGGGCTGCGGAGCCTGACGGTCCCGGATCGCGCCCGCCGGGGGATGCAGCTCGCCGCGCTGGGCATGCTCGTCGCGATCGTGGGCACGCTCGTGAACCGCGAGATCGTCCGCTACGACTGGATCCTTGCCGGCCTGGCCCTGGGCGCGGCGATCGGCTACCCGCTCGGGGTGTACGTCCCCATGACGGCGATGCCGCAGCGGATCGCCATCTCGCACATGTTCGGCGCGGTGGCGGCCACTCTGGTGGGCCTGGCCGAGTACTACGCGCTCGGCCAGGGCGCCGAGGTGTCGCGGATCCAGATGGCGGCCCTGGGGTTCGAGGTGCTGTTCGGCGCCCTCACCATCACCGGCAGTTTCATGGCCTTCGGGAAGCTGCAAGAGATCCTCCCCTCGAGGCCCGTCACCTTCCCCGGCCAGAACGTGGTCTCCCTCGGCCTGTTCGCCGCCGCGGTGGCGCTCTTCGCCTGGCTCCTCCTCGAGCCCGCCAATCCGCGCGCCTTCTATGCCATGGTGGCGCTCTCGCTCCTCTTCGGCGCGTCGCTCGTCCTCCCCATCGGCGGGGCCGACATGCCGGTGGTGATCTCGCTCCTCAACTCCTACGCCGGCCTGGCCTCCTCGGCCACGGGCTTCGCCATCGGCAACAACGTGCTCATCATCGCCGGCGCGCTCGACGGAGCGTCCGGCTTCATCCTCTCCATCATCATGAGCCGGGCCATGAACAGGTCCTTCACCAATGTGCTCTTCGGCGCGTTCGGCACCCCGTCCAAGGCGTCGGCCCGGACCACCCAGGGCCTGACCGTCCACGCCATCACCCCCGAGGACGCGGCCATCCAGCTCGCCTTCGCCCGGCTCGTCATCGTGGTGCCCGGGTACGGGATGGCGGTGGCCCAGGCCCAGCACCAAGTGCGCGAACTCGCCACCCTCATCGAGAGGAACGGAGGCACGGTCCTCTACGCCATCCACCCGGTGGCGGGCCGCATGCCCGGCCACATGAACGTGCTCCTCGCGGAGGCCGACGTCCCCTACGACAAGCTGAAGGAGATGGACGAGATCAACGACGAGTTCAAGAACGCCGACGTGGCCCTGGTCATCGGAGCGAACGACGTGGTGAACCCGGCCGCCCGCAGCGACAAGTCCTCTCCCATCTACGGCATGCCCATCCTGAACGTCGACCAGGCCAAGCAGGTGATCGTCCTGAAGCGCTCCATGAACCCCGGCTTCGCCGGGATCGAGAACGAGCTCTTCTACGGACCGAACACGGCCATGCTCTTCGGCGACGCCAAGGCCTCCTTGTCGAAGCTCGTCCAGGAGGTGAAGGGATCGTGACCCGCCCGCCCTCCTAGGCGGTCTCGATCGCCGCCGCCGCCTGCAGCCCCAGCTCCTGGATGGCCGCCTCTCGCATCTTGTACTTCTGGACCTTGCCGGTGACGGTCATGGGGAAGCCGTCGACGAACTTGTAGTAGCGCGGGATCTTGTAGGTCGCGATCTTCCCCTTGCAGAAGGCGCGGATCTCCTCGCCGGTGAGGGTGGCCCCGGGGCGGAGCTTCACCCAGGCCATGAGCTCCTCGCCGTACTTCGCGTCGGGCACCCCGATCACCTGCACGTCGGAGATGCCCGGGACGGTGTAGAGGAACTCCTCCACCTCGCGCGGGAAGATGTTCTCCCCGCCCCGGAGCACCATGTCCTTGATGCGGCCCACGATCTTGACGTAGCCCTGCTCATCCATGGTGGCGAGGTCACCAGTGTGCATCCAGCGCCCGATGTCGATGGCCTCCCGGGTGGCCTTGGGGTCGTTCCAGTAGCCGAGCATCACCGAGTAGCCCCGGGTGCAGAGCTCGCCGGGCGTACCCCTGGGGACGATCCGCCCGGTAGTGGCGTCGACGATCTTGACCTCGACGTGCGGGTGCACCTGCCCGACGGTGGAGACGCGCTTCTCCAGGGGGTCGTCGGTCCGCGACTGGGTGGAGACGGGCGAGGTCTCGGTCATGCCGTAGCAGATGGTCACCTCGGGCATGTGCATGTCCCTCTGGACCTTCTTCATCACCTCGATGGGACAGGGCGAGCCGGCCATGATCCCGGTCCGCAGGCTGGAGTAGTCGTGCTTCCCGAAGTCCGGGTGCTCGAGCTCGGCGATGAACATGGTGGGCACGCCGTAGAGCGAGGTGCAGCGCTCCTCCTCCACGGTCTTCATCACCGCGGCGGGGTCGAAGCTCTCTCCGGGGATGACCATGGTCGCCCCGTGCGAGGTGATCGCCATGTTCCCGAGCACCATCCCGAAGCAATGGTAGAAGGGAACCGGGATGCACACCCGGTCGCACTCGGTGTACCGGCAGAACTCGCCGATGAAGTAGCCGTTGTTCAGGATGTTGTGGTGGGAGAGGGTCGCCCCCTTGGGGAACCCCGTCGTGCCGCTCGTGTACTGGATGTTGATGGCATCGTCGAACTGGAGCTCGTGCTCGCGGTGGGTGAGCTCGTCCTCGGAGAGCCGGAGCGCGTCCTCGCGCAGCGCCTTCCATTCCTCGTCGATCACGATGCTCTGGCGAAGCTCGGGGCAGCGGAGCTGCACCTCCCGTACCATCTCGACGTAGTCGGTCTGACGGAAGCGGCGGGCCAGTACGAGGGTCGAGACGCCGGACTGGTTGAGGGCGTACTCGAGCTCATGGAGACGATAGGCGGGGTTGATGTTCACGAGGATCGCGCCCATGCGCGCGGTGGCGTACTGGGTCACCACCCACTCGAAGCGGTTGGGCGACCAGATGCCGACCCGATCCCCCTTCTTCACGCCTCGGGCGAGCAGGCCCCGGGCCACGAGCGAGGTCTCCTCCCAGAGCTGTCGATAGGTGGAGCGGTAGCCCTGCGCGACCGAGACGAGCGCCTCGCGATCCGGGTACCGCTCCACGGTGCGGCGCAGGTTCTCCCCGACGGTCTCGCCGAGGAGCGGGACCTCGGATGGGCCGCTGACGTAGGACGGGGCGCGCATGTTCGCCTCCTCTTTCGGAAAGGAGCAATCCTAGACGAGCGAGGGCGACCCGCAAACAGCCACCGGTGAGCCCCGCGGGCCGCGCTCCCCGACGCCTCGCGTCAACCCCCGCCGGTCCCCTGGCCGATCGAGACCTTCCCCCCGCGATCAGGGCAGGAGCACAAGCGACCCCGAGGTCCGCCGATCCGCCAGGGCGCGCTGGGCCTCTGCCGCCTGGCCGAGGGGCCACCGGCCTCCCACTCGGACCTGGATGCGTCCGGCCTCCAGCTGGCCGAAGAGGTCTTCCGCCGCCCCCTCCAGGTCCGGGCGCGCTGCGAGATAGTGGCCCACCGAGGGGCGCGTCAAGAACAGCGATCCCTTCTGCGAGAGCATGGCCGGGGCGACCGGGGGCACAAGCCCGGAGGCATTGCCGAAGGTGACCATCATCCCCAGCGGTCGCAGGCAGCTCAGCGATCCGTCGAAGGTGGCCTGCCCCACCGAATCGTACACGACGGGCACGCCCGCGCCACCGGTGATCTCCTTGACCCGGGCGACGAAGTCCTCCCGGGTGTAGACCACCACGTGATCGCACCCGAGACTGCGCACCAGATCTGCCTTCTCGTCCGAGCCGACGGTGCCGATGACCGTGGCTCCGAGCGCCTTCAGCCACTGCACGGCGATGAGCCCGACGCCGCCTGCCGCGGCGTGCCACAGGACCACCTCCCCGGCCTTGACCGGGTAGGTGCGCCGCACGAGGGAGCGGACCGTGAGCCCCTTCAGGAAGGCCGCGGCCGCGACCTCGTCGGTGATCCTCGGTGGGAGCCTCACCAAGACGTCCGAAGGGACGAGCCGGACCTCGGCGTACGAGCCGACCTCTGCGGTCGACAAGTAGACCACGCGGTCCCCGGGGGTGACATGGGCCACGCCGGGCCCGACCGCCTCGACCCGGCCCGCCGCCTCCGTGCCGATCCCGCTCGGGAGCCTGAGCGGGTAGAGGCCGGTCCGGTGGTAGATGTCTACGAAGTTGACGCCCACGGCGCCGTGGCGGACGCGGGCCTGCCCTGGGCCGGGATCGCCGACCGCGACCTCCTCGAAGCGCAGCACCTCGGGGCCACCTGTCTCGTGAATCCGGATCGCTTTCGGCATGCCGAGCCTTGTAGCTCGTCCGGTGCGAAAGCGCACGCGCCTCGCCCCCGGGGGGCTTTCGGGGCGGGCGCGCCCAGGCGAGCGCCACGAGTCTCTCTAGGACGCCCCGAAGGCGGTCACCTGAGCGCCTCGACGATCTCGTCGAGGGCCTCCTTGGGTGGCCGGACCATGGCCTCGGGCAAGGTGGCGAGCGGCGCGTCGGGGAGGCCGAGCAGGTCCACGAACGTGGGGGCGGCAACGTCGACGAAGAGCAGTCCGGTGAGGACCTCGCCGCCCCGGGCCGACTCCAGGATCCGGGTCATGGCCCGGATCCGGTCCCGCGGGTCGTAGCCCTCCTCGAGCTTGCGGAGCCTCAGGCGGGAGCCGTCGTGCAGCGTCACCTCCACCGTGGCTCCCGGGTCGTAGTCGACCGCGATGTCCTCGCGCGCCGGAACGTAGGAGAGCTCGTGGATGGGGGCGTCGTGGTCCTTCATGTACGCGTACGACTTGGTGGATCCCTCGTGGTCGTTGAAGGTCACGCAGGGCGAGATCACGTCCAGGAGGGCGGTGCCCCGATGGGAGAAGGCGGCCTTGAGGAGGGCCGCGAGCTGTCGCTTGTCGCCCGAGAAGGAGCGGCCCACGAAGCTGGCCCCGAGCTGGATGGCGAGGGCGCAGGTGTCGATGGCGGGCAGGTCGTTCACCACCCCCGTCTTGAGGGTCGCCCCCCGATCGGCGGTGGCCGAGAACTGGCCCTTGGTGAGCCCGTACACGCCGTTGTCCTCGATGACGTAGACCATGGGCAGGTTGCGGCGCATGAGGTGCGAGAACTGGCCCAGCCCGATGGAGGCGGAGTCGCCATCGCCGGAGACGCCGAGGGCGAGGAGGTCGCGGTTGGCGAGGACCGCCCCGGTGGCGATCGCGGGCATGCGCCCGTGCAGCGCGTTGAAGGCGTGCGATCGGCCTAGGAAGTAGGCCGGGCTCTTGGAGGAGCAGCCGATGCCGGAGAGCTTGGCCACCCGTTCGGGCGGGATCCCCAGGTCAAAGGCCGCCTCCAGGATCCGCTCAGAGATGGCGTTGTGGCCGCATCCGGCGCAGAGGGTGGTCTTCCCGCCGCGGTAGTCGGTGAGGGGGAGCCCGAGCCGGTTGGTGCGGGGGGCCGGGGCGTTCGCCGCAGTGGTCACGAGGCATTCTCCTGGGCCAGGATCTCGTCGGTCACGCTCCGGGCATCGAGCGGCAGCCCGTGCACGTGGGCCACGGTGCGGAGCCGGACCGCGAGCTCGGGGGGCAGGTCGAGCCGGAGCAGGGAGCGGAGCTGGGCGTCGCGGTTCTGCTCCACTACGTAGACCCGGCGGTGCGAGCTGACGAAGGCTGCGACCGCGGGGGAGAACGGGTAGCCGCGCACCCTAAGGTAGTCGGACTCGAGCCCCGCCTCTTCGCGGAGCTGGGCCCGGGTCTCGACCACCGCGTGGTGCGAGGACCCGTAGGCGAGGATCCCGATCTCCGCCCCGTTCCCCTCCTGTACGGGAGGGGGGAGGAGCGTCCGCGCCCCCTCGAGCTTGCGGCGCAATCGGTCCATGTTCTCTTCGAAGGCCAGCGGGCTCTCGCTGTAGGCGGCGTTCTCGTCGTGGCCGGTGCCGCGGGCGAAGTACGCCGCCCGCGGGTGGTCCGTCCCCGGCAGCGTGCGCCAACCGATGCCATCGCCGTCCACGTCCCGGTACCGCGCGAAGCCGCCCAGCCGCTCGAGGTCCTCCTTCCCGAGGACCTTGCCTCGGTCCATGGGCGTCCTCGGGTAGGGGAAGGGGTCCGCCATCCAGTTGTTCATCCCCAGGTCAAGGTCGCTCATCACGAACACGGGCGTCTGGAGCCGCTCGGCCAGGTCGAAGGCCGCGACCCCCATGGTGAAGCACTCCTCCACCGAGCCGGGGAAGAGCAGGACGTGCTGGGTGTCGCCGTGCGACAGGAAGGCGGCCTTGAGCACGTCGCCCTGCGAGGTGCGGGTGGGGAGCCCGGTCGAGGGACCCACCCGCTGGACGTCGAAGATCACCGCGGGCACCTCGGCGAAGTACCCGAGCCCCGCGAACTCGCTCATGAGCGAGAGGCCGGGGCCGGAGGTGGCGGTCATGGCGCGGGCGCCCGCCCACCCCGCGCCGATCGCCATCCCGACGGCCGAGAGCTCGTCCTCGGCCTGGACCACCGCGAAGGTGGGCTTGCCCTCGGCCGAGACCCGGTACTTTCTGAGATAGCCGATGAGGGACTCCACAAGAGAGGACGAGGGGGTGATCGGGTACCAGGTCACGACCGTCACCCCCGCGAACAGGGCCCCGAGCGCCGCCGCAGAGTTTCCATCGACGATGAGCTTGCCGCGGTTCTGGTCGAGGCGACTCACCCTGAGGTCGTCCACCTTGTCGACCCCACCCGCCCACTCGAAGCCGGCCCGGGCAGCCGAGAGGTTCAGCTCGCGGGCCTTCTTCTTCTTGCCGAACACCTTGCCGATGGCCGTCTCCACCTCGTTCTCCTCGATGGAGAGCAACCGGGCCAGAACGCCCACGTAGGCCATGTTGCGCAAGAGCTTGCGCAGCTTGGGATCGGTCGTCACCGGCTCCACGAGCCTGTCGAACGGGACCGGGTAGAAGGTCAGGTCCTTCCGCAGCGAGGAGACGCCGAGCGGAGCGTCGAACACGACGACCGCGCCCGGCGGGAGCCCGAGCACGTCCTGCCGTGCGGTCTCGGGGTTCATGGCCACGAGCAGGTCGATCTCCTTCTTCCGGCCGATCCACCCGTCGCGGGAGACGCGGATCGTGTACCAGGTCGGGAGCCCCGCGATGTTGGATGGAAATAGATTCTTGCCCGAGACGGGTACCCCCATCTGGAAGAGCGACCGGAGAAGGACCGTGTTCGAGCTCTGCGACCCCGACCCGTTAGCAGTGGCAACCTGGATGGAAAAATCGTTGACCCGGCTCCCCGGGATCATACCCGTCCGGGGATGTTGCGCCGCCGCTTGCTCGATCATCCGGCCTCCTATGCGCTTGCCCCGGCCGGGAGATAACCGCGCGCCTCGGCGGTCGCAGTGCCGCCGGAGGCTCCTTGGGCCAAGGGAGGCGTGACTCAGAGAGGCCGCTCCCAGAGCGTCTCTTTCTCGAGGGTTCGGCCTAGTCCAGCCGGGTGCCGGTACCGCCCGGCCTAAAGGCTACGCGGATCGCTTGAGGAGGTGGCGCGCGAGCAGCTGGTCGGTGTTGCCGATGTGCAACTTGAGCCAGTCCGAGATCCAGGCCCGCGCCTTGATGGCCACTGCGGCGCTCGACCCGCTCTCCGCGTGGAGCTTGCGGAGCGACTCGTAGTCGCGGACGAAGCGCTCGTGAGCCGCCTTGTGCACGGCGTAGCCCGGGTAGTGGCTCTCGACCATGAGCCGTTCCTCGGCCGCGAAGTGGTCCACGACGTACGAGCCCAAGAACTCGAACAGGCGCGAGACCCCCGCGAGGTCGCCCGCCATCATGGCCTCGAGCAACTGCTCCGCGCGCCTAAACAGCTCCCGGTGCTGGGAGTCGATCTCCTCGTGTCCGAGCGCGAGCGCGGGGGTGAAGACCACGGCGGTCATTTTGCCTCCGCCGGGCAGCCTCCACTTCCCTCCTACCGCGCGGTATCCCACGACGCCGAGACGATCCGTTCGACCCGGGGTCCGCCCCGGGGAGCGGGCGGAGCGAGCCCACCTGCGGCTCCATGCCGGCGCCCTTCCGCGCCGCCCTCCGCTATACTTTCCCACCGAGGCCGACATGGACGCTCATCTGCTCACCGCTCGCGAGGCTGCCGGGCTCCTCGCGACGGGGGGCCTCACCTCCGAGGCCTTGGTCGCCGACTGTCTCGACCGTATCGCCGCCGAGGAGCCGCGGATCGGGGCCTTCGTGTACCTCGATCCCCAGCTGGCGCTCGCCCAAGCCCGCGCCGCGGACGCCCGCGGCCGGCCCGGGTGCCTCCATGGCCTGCCGGTGGGGGTGAAGGACATCCTCGACACCGCCGACATGCCCACCGCCCGGGGGAGCGCGCTCTTCGAAGGGCGGCGCCCCACCCTGGACGCCGCCTGCGTCGCCGCCCTGCGGCGCGCGGGAGCGGTCATCCTGGGGAAGACCGTCACGACAGAGCTCGCCTACTCCAGTCCGGGGAGAACCCGAAACCCGCGCGACCCGTCGCGCACGCCGGGGGGCTCCTCCAGCGGCTCGGCTGCCGCGGTCGCGGCGGCCATGGTCCCGGCCGCATTGGGCTCGCAGACCGCCGGCTCGCTCATCCGGCCCGCTTCCTACTGCGGCGTCGTCGGCTACAAGCCCAGCCACGGGCTCATCCGCCTCGACGGGGTCAGCCCCATCGCTCCGACCTCCCTCGACACGCTCGGGATCCTGGCGCGGGCGGCCGCCGACCTGCCCCTTCTCGCAGAGGCTCTCGGGATTCCGATGGGGCCGGCCGCGGGCGGCGATGGGGGGCCGGGCGCGGCCCTTCGGGTCGGGGTGTGCCAGACCGAGGCCTGGACGGCGGCGGCGCCGGAGTCTCGGGCCGCCGTATTGGAGGCGGCGGACCGCCTTTCCCGGGGGGGTGCCCGGGTCGGCGAGGAGGGCGAACGGTTCGACGGTCTCGGCGAGGCGCAGCGAGAGGTGATGGCGTTCGAGGCGACGCGGGCCTTCAGCTCCCTGCTGCCCAAGGAGCGGGAGCGGCTCTCCCCGCAGTTCCGAGATCTCCTCGCGAAAGGTGAGGCGACGCCGCCCTCCGCCTATGCCCAGGCGCTCGCCCTGAGGGACCGCGCGCGGGCCCGCCTGTCCGTGGTCTTCGGCCGGTTCGACGTCCTCCTCACCGCGAGCGCGCCGGGGGAGGCGCCGGAGGGACTCCTTTCCACCGGCGACTCGGCCCTGAACCGCATCTGGACGTTACTCGGCGTCCCCTGCCTGAGCCTGCCCTGTGCGAAGGGCCCCCACGGGCTCCCCGTCGGCGTCCAGCTCGTCGGACCCGCAGGCGCCGATGGCATGCTCCTCGCCGCGGCCCTCTTTGTGGAGGAGGTGCTCCTCGGGTGAGCCGCCGCCCAGCGGTCAGCGGGCGTCCCCGACCCCCTTCTCCCCCACCAAGATCCCCGCGCCGACGATCCGGCCGGCGACGCGCACGGGGTAGAAGGTGATGGAGAGACGCCTGGTGGCGCCGGGAGACTCGCGGGTCTCGCCCAAGACCTCGAGCTCCACCTTCTCGCCCGAGGAGAGGGCGCGCCGGAAGGCGGCGGTGAGGGCCGGGCCGGGCAGTCCGGGGAAGAGCTCGAGCGGCGTCCTCCCGCGGTGAACGTCCTCCGGCAGATCGGCGAGGCGTGCGAGGCGATTGCTGGTGCGAACGATCCTCATGTCCTCGTCGAGCAGGGCCAGCCCGACGGGGGCCGCGGTGAGGGCGCCCTCGAGGAGGGCGGCCAGCCACTCCGACGCGCGGCGCTCGTGAGCGGCGGCCTCGGCCAGGCGGATGCGCTCCAGGGCGGCCGCGCAGGGCATGGCGAGCATGCGGAGGAAGAGTCGCTCCTCAGGTTCCAACTTCCGCGCCGCCGAAAGAGCGACGACCAGGGCTCCGCTCGGCGCGCCGAGAGCGAGCAGCGGCACCGCCGCCCAGGTGGCCTCCTCGCGCCTTGCAAAGAGCTCCGGGAACCGGGCCGAGAGTTCCTCGCGCGACTCGATCCAGAGCGCCCGTCCCGATTCCGCCACCTCCGCCGCCAGGCCGGCAGCCTCGGGAGCCCGCGCGACCCCCCCCTTTCGCGCCACCAGCGAGGGCCGGTCCCCAAAGGTGAGGCCGTGAAGCTCGACGGCTGTGGCGCCGAGCAGGCCGGCCGCGGCCAGGGCGGCCGAGGCCACGTCTGCCGGCGTGGCGGCGCCCGAGAGAGCGACGGTTGCCGCGTGCAGTTGGGTGAGCCGCTCCGCCTCGAGCCGCTGCGCCTCGTAGAGTCGGGCCCGCTCCAGCGCCTGCGCCCCTTGCTGGGACAGGGCCAGGACAAAGGTCCGGTCCTCGGGATGGGGGACGCGCCCCGGCGGGAATGCCACCACGAGCGCACCCACGTCGCGTCCCTCCATCCGGAGCGGTACCGCCCCCCATCCGCCGTCGTCCCGCCGCGACCGCAAGGGCTCGAGCGCCGGGTAGAGCGCCGCGAGCTCGCCCCGGTCCACGAGCCAGACCGGCTGGCCCGAGGAGAGCGCATCGAAGAGGGGCGACCTATCCCGGGCCGCGAGGAGCGCCTCCACCAGGTCCTCCGCACCGTGCGCGAAGACGGGCTCGAGGCGGCCGGACGCGCCCAGGGAAAGGATCGCTCCGCCGCGCGCCCCGAGGGCGAAGAGGTGGCGTAGCACCACCGCTGACACCTCCCGGAGCGTGAGCGCCGCCGACAGATCCGAGGTGATGGCCTGTAGGCTGCCCAGCCGATCGGCCAGGCGCTGCTGCACCTCGAAGAGCCGCGCGCGCTCGAGCGCCTGAGCGCACTGCCGGGCGACCGCCTCCAGGAACTCGCGCTCCTCACGGTCGAAGACGCGAGCCGACTCAAACCAGAGACCGAGCGCCCCCCGGGAGCGATCGACCACGAGGGGGATGGAGGCCCAGGCTGCGATGCCCTCGGCCGACGCCAGTTCGGCAGCCTCGGGGAAGCGAAGGCGCATCTCCTCCGGGGTGCCGAGCCAGACAGGCTCTCCGGTGCGGTAGGCGTCGGCGCTAGGGAGGGGGGTGTCCGGGCTGATGCGACCGAAGCGCTGGGCAAAATCCTCGGACACCCCGAGCCCGTGTACCAGCTCGAGCTCGCCGGGAACCCGTTCCCAGTAGAGGGTCACGACGCGAGCCCCGACGAGCGAGAGGCCTCGGTCGAAGATGATCCGGGCGACGTCCGGCGGGGTCGCAGCCGCGGAGAGCTCTGCGGTCAAGGACTGGAGTCGGGCGAGACGCGCCAGGCGGAGGTCCGTCGCGTCGTGGAGCCGTGTCCCGGTGCTCACCACCCTGGAGAGATAACGCCCGGGTGCGCCGCCGCTGGACCTTGGTCGTGCGACCCCTCTGGCCTGCCGCCCCGGGTCGGGCCTCCGGTGTAAGAGCCTTGAATGCCATATCACCCTGACCCGCCTCGCCCCGGTAACCCCTTCTCGGACGACGCGCTCTTGCGCGAGTACCTGTGGCGGATCCTCCCCGCGTCGGCCCGGGCGGGCGTGGAGGAGGAGCTGAAGGCGCTGGGAGTCCTTTCCGGCGAGCGACTGTATGACCTCCAGCTCGCGACCCGCCTGGAGGAGCCGTCGCTCGAGCAGTGGGACCCCTGGGGACGGCGCGCCGACCGGATCGCGCTCTGCTCGCTCTGGCGCGAGGCGGCGGAGCTCTCGGCACGCCATGGGCTCGTGGCGGCCGCCTACGAGCGGCGCCTGGGCCCCCTCTCGCGGGTCCACCAGATGGCCATGGTCCACGTGCTCGAGCCCTCGCTCGACGTGTACTCCTGCCCCTTGGCCATGACCGACGGCGCAGCGCGCACCCTGCTCGACCTCGGCACTCCGGAGCTGGTGGAGCGGGCGGTTCCGCGTCTCACCTCGCGCGACCCGCTCCGGATGTGGACGAGTGGCCAGTGGATGACGGAGCTCGCCGGCGGCTCGGACGTGTCGGGCACCGAGACCGTGGCACGCCTGCAGGATGGCGTCTGGCGCCTTTACGGCACGAAGTGGTTCAGCTCGGCCACCACCGCGGAGATGGCCCTGGCCCTGGCCCGACCGGACGGGAACCCGTCCGGCTCGCGAGGGTTGGCCCTCTTCTACCTCGAGACGCGGGAGGCGGACGGGACCTCCAACGGGATCCGGGTCAACCGGCTCAAGGAGAAGCTCGGCACGCGGAAGCTGCCCACGGCCGAGCTTGCGCTCGAGGGCGCACGGGCGGCTCCGGTGCACGGGCTCAAGGACGGGGTCCGCAGCGTCGCTCCCATGCTCAACGTGACGCGGACCTGGAACGCCGTGGCCGCGGCCGCCGGGATGGCCCGCGGGCTTTCCCTGGCCCGCGACCACGCCCGGAAGAGGATCGCCTTCGGCGCGCCGCTACGGGAGAAGCCGCTCCACCGGGACACCCTGGCCTTCCTCGAGGCGGAGCGCGAGGCCGCCTTTCTCCTCTCCTTCCGGGCGGTGGAGCTCCTCGGCCTCGCCGAGGGCCCGGAGGCGTCGGCGGCGGAGCAGGCCCTCTTGCGGGTGGTCACCCCCCTTGCCAAGCTCACCACCGGCAAGCAGGCGGTGGCGGTGGCCTCGGAGGTGCTGGAATGCTTCGGCGGGGCAGGATACGTCGAGGACACGGGGATCCCGCGCCTGCTGCGGGACGCCCAGGTGCTGCCCATCTGGGAAGGGACCACCAACGTGCTGTCGCTCGAGGCGTTGCGGGCCCTGGCTGCGGAGGAAGGGCTCGGGGCGCGTTCGCTCCGGGCGGAGATCGCCCAACGGCTCGCCGCCGCGCGGCACCCCGACCTGCGGCATCCGGCGGCGGCCGGGACCCGAGCGCTGGAGCGCGCCGAGGCGGCGCTCGCCGGCGATGGCGGTGAGGACCGCGAGGGCGGAGCGAGACGGCTCGCCTTGACCCTCGGCCGGACGCTGGCCCTTTCGCTGCTCGTCGAGCACGCGCAGGCCATGGCCGAGGCGGGGACGGGTCGACGCGCCCTCGCGGCCGCCCGAAGGTTCGCCCGCAGCGGGGTGGACCTCATCGGGACCCTTCCGGAGGCGGCGGCCTCGGAAGACGGCCTGCTCGCGGACGCGGCCGCGGGCTAGAGCCCGGCGCCGCTGGTGGGCCCGCGACGAGGGGGCGGGGCGGGACCCCTCGCCTTGCTATCGCACCGCAGCCGGCCCGCCGGTCTCATCGCCGAACAGCATCCGGACCCACTCCCCGTGCTCGGCAAGCCCGGTTCGCAGAGCCCGGACGCGGGTGGGCCCGAGGCCGAGCGCCCTGGCGCTGCCGACCGCCTCGGCGGGGGCGCTGGACGACACCTCGGGGCTCGTCCGCAAGAGCTCCAGCGCCGAGGTGAGCCGCACGACGTGGAGGTCCGTCCGCTCGCCCCCGGGCGCGTTCTCGGAGAGGTGGTGGCGTTCGGCGATGGCCGAAAGGCCCGGCGGCAGCCCCCATTCCCGGTGGGCCTCGGCCCCGACCGGCACGTGCACGTGGTGGAGGATCCGGTCCACCGCCGCCGCCTCGTGCTGCGGGACCCGGTCCGCGAGAAGCAACGCCGCGAGGGATCGGAGCGCGAGCGACTTGCCCACGTCGTGAAGCATTCCCCCGAGGAAGATGCGATCCGGATCGCCGAGCTTGCGGGCGCGCGCCAGGTCCGAACCGGCGCGGGCCACGGTGGCGGCGTGGTAGAAGAGCCGGTTCCAGGTGGGGCCGAAGAGGTCGAATTCGGCTCGCACGCCGCGGTAGAGCGTACGGGTGGAGAGAGCGGTCGCGACGCGAGCCACCTCCTCCAGCCCGAGGCGGGCCACCGCCTCGCGAAGCGTTTCCACCCGGGACACACCCCGGAACACCGCCGAGTTCGCGAGCACCAGCATGCCCGACGAGAGGGCACCGTCGAGCTCGATGGTGCGGGTCAGCCCGATCGCGTCCATCTTCGGGTCGCGGACCAGGTCCAGGATCTTGAGAGCGATCGAGGGGAAGGACGCCGGGCCTGGCCGGTGAGCGTCGAAGTGGGACAGCACTGCCTCGGCCGTGGCCGCCTCCTCGGGGAGGAGCGGTGCACCCCGCGCCTCGAAGGCCTCGACCGAGAGCCCAAGCGAGCCGGCCCAGGCCTCAAGGGAGGCTCCGGGATCGTCGGGGACGCGCTCGGCCGGCGACGGGGGGGAGCCCACCTCGCCCGCCACTTCGTCGAGAGAACTCTGCCTCGAGCCACCGAGGAAGCGGGTGAGCCAGGACACCGTCCCATTGTAGACCGCTCGAGCCTCCACCCCAAAGGGCTCAAGGCCCTCGCCGGCCGTCGTCGATCAGGGCGCGGGCTCGCTTCTTACCACCACCGTCTTCACGTTCACGAACTCCCTGATCCCCTCCCGCGAAAGCTCGCGACCGAAGCCCGACCGCTTGACCCCGCCGAAGGGCAGGCGGGGATCGGAGACGACCATCCCGTCAACGAATGTCATCCCCGCCTCCAGCTCATCCACGAGCCGCGCCCGCTCGTCAGGTTCGGCGGTCCAGACGCTCGAGCCGAGTCCGTACGGGACCTCGTTCGCCACCTCGATCGCCTCGTCGAGATCGCGGACCCGGATGACGAGGGCGACCGGCCCGAACAGCTCCTCGCGATAGGTCGGGGAGGTGCGCGGGACCTCCACGAGCACGGTGGGCTCGTAGTAGGCGCCCGGCCCGGGCAGGGGCCGACCACCGGTGAGCAGGCGGGCCCCGTCGTGGAGGAGGTGGCCCACCTGGCTGGCTAGCTGATCCCGGTCGGCCCGGGAGGCCAGCGGGCCGAGCTCCGTACCGGGATCCATCGGATCACCCACCCGGAGCGCCCTCATCGCCTCCGTCATACCCTCGACGAAGCGGTCGTGGACGGCCGCGTGGACGATGAAGCGCTTGGCGGCGATGCAGGATTGACCATTGTTCACGATGCGGGCGGACACCGCGGTCTTCACCGCGAGCGGGAGGTCGGCCGAAGGCAGGACCACGAACGCGTCGCTCCCCCCGAGCTCGAGAACGGCCTTCTTGAGAGCGCGTCCGGCCGCGCCCGCGACCGCCGCGCCCGCCCCCTCGCTGCCCGTCAGGGTGACGGCCGCGACGCGGCGGTCCAGGATCAGCGGTTCCACGCGGGGCGAGCCGACCAGAAGAACCTGGAAGGCGCCCTCCGGGAACCCCGCGCTCCGGAAGACCTCCTCGATGGCGAGCGCGCAGCCGTGAACGTTGGAGGCGTGCTTCAGGAGCCCGACGTTTCCCGCGAGAAGCGTGGGGGCGGCAAACCGGAAGACCTGCCAGAACGGGTAGTTCCAAGGCATCACCGCCAGCACCGGCCCGATCGGCAGATAGCGCCGATAGGACCTCGGGGCCTCGGTCTTCACTTCCTCGTCGGCCAGGAAGCCCGCACCGTTCTCGGCGTAGTAGCGACACCCGAAGGCGCACTTCTCGGCCTCCGCGACGGCCGACGCCAGCGTCTTCCCCATCTCCTCGGTCATGAGCCTCGCGTAGCGCTCCTTCCCCGCGAGGAGAACCTCCGCCGCCCGACCGACGAGCCGGGCGCGTTCCGCCACCGGCCTGCGCCTCCACAGCCGGTAGGCCTCCATCGCCCGCGAGAGTCGGCCCTCGACCTCGGCCTCGCTGTGCTCCTCGGTCCGGGCCAGTACCTCGCCGGTCGCCGGGTTCACGGACGTGAGCGCTGCCATTTCTTTCCTTCCCTTCCGTTCTCGCCCAATCTGCGTCGCCCGGGGCTTCGGTACGGCGAGGGACTGGCGGGGCAGCCGCTACTCTTCCCCCAGGGGGGCGTACCTCTCGAGCGTTCGTCGGAGGCGCAGCTTACGGGAGGCGCTCTCCGAGGACATGTACCGAACGGTACCGAAGATGGGGCGTTCCGGGCCCCAGGGTCGATCGTAGCGGCCGAGGCACCAGAGGACCCCGCTCTGCGAGTTCGGATCGCGGCCGTCGAGGGCGAGACGGTCATTGAGCTCGAGCATAATCTCGAGCGCTTCCTCGGGGGAGGCCGTCCACTCGAGGAGCTTCTTGCCCCAGAGCATGCGCAAGGAGTTGTGGATGGTGCCTTCTGCGAGGAGCTGACGCTGGGCCGCGTTCCAGACGCGGTCCTTGGTCCGCCCCGCCGCCAGTTGCTCCCGGGAGGCGAGATACGGCCGCGGGTCGCCCGCGTGCTTCTCGAGTGTGGCCCGGGCCCAGGCCGGAAGCGAGGTCCACCGCCCCTGATCGGGGCGCGCCGCGCAGCTCGCGAAGCCCAGTTCCCGCCAGGTGACGAGCTGCTCCAGGAAGGCTTCGGCCGAGACCGAGGTCCCCCAGAAACCGGCGCGTGCGCCGCGCGGGCTCTGCGTGAGCCGCTCCGGAGTCCAGCCTTCGTGCTCCAGCACCGCCCGCACGACGTCGAAGGTGCCGAGGTGGCCGAAGTGCAGCCAGGGCGAGAGCCCGCTCGTCCCCTCTGCGTCGGGGTGGGC